>Ga0316205_10002451_pt1 | contig 19282 bp, 16 predicted proteins | sample 3monthpyrite_MG_FD_204941 | JGI IMG/M metagenome (GOLD analysis project Ga0316205, IMG submission 204941) | Microbial mat bacterial communities from mineral coupon in-situ incubated in ocean water Damariscotta River, Maine, United States -... | ecosystem: Environmental > Aquatic > Marine >... | reverse complement strand
AGGAATGTGTAGCTAAACGAACAGGTCGGATGTGACAGTAAATGATGTTTCAGGTTTTCAGCGAATGACTGTAGGTCTTGATAGCACAATTGGAAAATGATTTTTCGGTATTATCCGTCCTCGCTCAATGCTTCCTCTGTATTATTTGCGATGGGTAGGTAACGCGCAGTCATATCGTAAAGTGTTTTTCGAACTATTGGTTTTGTGAGAAAGTCGTCGCTACCGGCTTTTGCACAAGATTCACGATCATCATGTGTCGCATTCGCTGTCAAAACGACAATCGGCATAGTATAACCTTGATTGCGTAGGACCTCGATTGCCTCAATGCCTGACATGACTGGCATTTGCATGTCCATATAGATTAAATCAAATTCTTCTTTTTCAGCCAGCTCAACGGCCTCCTGACCATTATTGGCTACACTGACCACGGCACCCATTTTGATTAAATAATTCTTTATCAGGAGTTGGTTCATCTCTGTGTCTTCAGCTAATAAGATATGACCTGACAATAGTTGCTGCGTTTCCCCTGCGTTAGTTGTGGGGGGAACTTGTGATACTGGTGCAGAGTTAGTGTTTGGATTATGAGGTGCATCTATAACACCACAAATCATTTCTTGCTCGCTGATGTTGCCGCAAGGAATTTGTAGCTTAAATGTAGTACCGATTCCAGGTTGGCTGTATACATCAATGTTATACTCCAGAAGATCTGCTAATTGCTTCGACAAGGAAAGCCCCAGCCCAGTACCACCAAACTTACGTGTTGTACTTGAATCAGCCTGTTTGAAGGGTTGGAATACTTTTTGGCTTTGCTCTTTCGTCATACCTACGCCAGTGTCACTTACAGAAATATTTAATAAATGACTTGGCGCATCATAATCGACATCAACTTTTACTTTTCCTTTTTCGGTAAATTTGATCGCATTGCTACAGAGGTTGATCAATATTTGTTTTAACCGAATAGGGTCGCTTTCAATGGTGGCAGGGAGTGGTGGACGATAGTTTACTTCAAATCGCAGTGATTTTTTTTGAGCTTGTATAGCAATTATAGATTCAACTTCAGATATTACCTGTACTGGATTCATTTTTACATGTTCAATTTCTAGTTCCCCTGCATCTATTTTGGAAAAATCCAGAATATTATTGATAAGATTTAATAAATGACGACTGCTTCTGTGTATAGTATTTAATGCGAATAATCGTTGTTCCGTGGTTTGATCACTGTCCAGCGCTGTTTCAGAAAAACCTATCACAGCGGTAAGAGGAGTGCGAATCTCATGGCTCATATTGGCGAGAAATTCACTCTTCGCCTTGTTGGCTTTATCAGCGACTTTTACTGCAGCTTCGAGCTTGCTTAATAGCTTACCTATATAGATTGGCATTAACACGATCCACAACATCAGGCCCCAGCCAATAAAAGTATATTCTTTCCAAAAAGGAGTCTGTGTAATGACAAACGTAAACCCAATGACTGTCAACAGGTTAGCGATAAACATATATTTTCGCCCAAAGCGCAGGCCGTAACCGATAATTATCCAAAGATAAATACCGTAAAGATAGGCGGTCGAGACACCCCCCTGATACATCGCGTAGGTCGAAAAGAAAACATCAAATAGCAGACCGGTGATGATGAAAGGCCAGGACATCGAGCGCGAGAATCCGGCGCACAACAAGAATGTGCTCATCAAGACCAGATATGTGATCGATACATGAAACAAAAATATCGGTGGATTCCCAAGCCACTGATATGTGTGACCCAGGTATGAATAGACACTCAGAATAACGGCGAAGAATATTCGCACATAGGACTGACCTACAACACTATTATGTTCCCATCTCAAACTAGATCCCCAATTGGCCTAAACTAATACTTAGTGAAAGGCAGGTAAAAACAATAGGTTACGATGTCTTTATTCTCAAATTAACACCGTTATATATGTATCGGTCGTATTACGCAGTGCTTTATAAACAATTCCAAATTCATAAATATAAGCGAAGTGACTCCCATGTGAATTTCGCACACTAGAAATGCCAAAACCTCACGGAAGCTAAGGCACTTCTTGCCTATCATTCCTCTCACAGCGGGTTTCTAAGACCGTTACTTAAATGGATTAAGCAACAAATGGGGAAAGGACAATGAAATCAAAGAAAGGAAAAAGGCGGTTATCGCTGGTACTGCTGAGTATCAGTCTTGCAAGCTTAACGCATTCACCAAACCTGATTGCTGGTGGTTTTTTACAGGAGTGGTTTCAAAACCGCTTGTTTGCACCGACTGAACAACAGCGAACTCAAGAGCAAGATGGCAAGGTTGTGATTTACGATGGTATACATGATGTTGATGTTAACCATGCAATGGACACGCAGTTCGATCGAATCGAGCATATGATGTTCATCGGTACAGTCATTACCAACCAAGATGGTGAGCCGGTAAGAGATGAGGCAACCGGGCAGGTTCTAAAAGAAGATGACGATTGTTAGTGCCTGAACAGATTGCCTTCACAATTTGCTGAGACGGCCATTACTGCGATGTTTGTATTTGGCGGTAAGAACGCGATCAAAGTCCAATCATTTCAGCGTGGCCAGCGAGTTCCTTTACCATGGTTAGCAGGTGTGACGAATTCGTTTTTTCTGGGTTGTACTCAACAACGACTAAATGAGGTTTGTCCTCTGGCATATGGACACTCACGACACCATCTATAATGCGCAATCCGCTCTCAACGTTAGTGCGTGTTGCATTATCTGCATCTTTATCAATGTGAATAGTAACATCGGATAATGTTATTTCGCTCATGTTCTACCTCCTTACTGTGGTTGCAAATTAGCATGAAGGCTCAGAATGGTTATTGAGCTAGATCAATGGTTTCTAAATCATAAAGACTATGAAAAGTGTAAGTGTTTTTTCTGGCTATTAAGTTAGCTTAGGTGCTGCACACTGATCCTGATAATGAATATTTAAGATTATACTGGCAGACTTTAATGGAAAAATGCTGATATGATAACCCCAGTAATGTCGCGTTATTTACATTTTCAGGATACTCATGTTTAAAAAGTTTACTGTTATTTTTGCATTAATATGCGTAGTGGGATTTACCTTTGCTGAAGAAAAAGAGCTTTCCAGCACCGAGGTTTTGCTCAACGATATAAAAAATGTCGAGACGGAATTAAAAAGCCGCAACCTGGATATTAGTAAGCTAGGTAAATTAAAAAAACGGCTGACGTCAATGAGCGCCAAGGCTGATCAGTGTATCACTGAATATGGACAGAAAGTTGAGGGCAAAAAAGTCGCGCTAGAGACTCTTGGCGAAAAGCACAAAAAAGAATCACCTGAATTAATCAAACAACGCACGCAACAACAGAAAGATCTTACGGAAGCGGAAACCGGGCTTGCCACATGTAGCGCATTGGCCTTGCGCATTAAGTCCGCGTTAGAAAACTCTGAAAAGCTATTGCAAACACAATTTGAAAAACAGTTGCTGGCACACAAGGATAATATTTTCGAGGTAATTGGTAAGAATCGCGAAGTACCAATTGACTGGTTTGAAAAAACCTGGAAAAAGAGCTGGGCACAGGATGCACCTGAATACCAACTCTGGACACTGCTTGGTATATTACTGGTGAGTGTGATGGTTGGCGTGACAATCAGGCGTTATCTATACCCCGTGGTTAAGGGGGTTCATTGGTCGTCCGAATCAGGGGGGCGTTTTGCAGCATCACTATTGAGCACATTCTGTCGCGACTCAATATACATACTGACCAGTGTTGCTCTGGTTATTACTCTCTCGTTATATACAAATGGTATTGAGCCTGTACCGATAATCACGACGACCGCGTATGGATTACTCTATTATGTTATCGCTCGTTATGTCATCAGTTTCAGTCTTGCACCGCCTGAACCAGGCAAACTGTTTTTAAATATACCTAAGCAAACGGCTATAGCACTCGCCAGACGGTTGAAAGTGCTTACTGTGATTATGTTAGTCGGTTACTTACTTGTTGAGACGCTGTTAGGAACGAGTCTGCCAGAATACACACAAAGTCTTGCCCGTTCAATCGTAAGGATTGCATTTGCGGTTAATTTGATTTGGGCGTTGTGGCTATTCAAAGATCTGCGCGGGATACTAAGGCAGTCCTGGTTACGTTATGGCCTATCACTCGTTTTAGTCGTAGCCGTTCTTGCTGATCTTAGTGGCTACACTAATCTATCCAGTTGGTTGATGAGATCGGTGTTTGGTAGTTTGTTTGTGATTGTTATTACCTTGATATTAGGTAAGCTCAGTTCAGATATACTCGAAGGCCTGGAGTATGGCCATACCGCATGGCAACGGCGAGCACGCAGAATTCTTGGATTAACGCCAGAAGGGCACATTACTGGGTTTTTCTGGGTTCGTTTAGTGGTTGGTTTAGGCTGGTGGTCTTTGCTGGCACTGTTGTTAATATTTATCTGGGATCTATCAGCTAGTATGGTCGAAGAGATCCGCTTGATCTTTACCAATGGCTTTACCATCGGTTCACTTAAAATTATTCCTGCCCGCATTGCCTTTGCGCTTGTTAGCCTGGGTGTATTGGTTGCGTTCAGTGCCTGGTTCCAGGGCCAAGTGCGTAAACGCTGGGTAAGTAAAATGCCCATGGACCGCGGTGCTCGTGAAGCGCTGGTTACGTTGATTGGTTACGTTGGTGTAATCGTTGCCATAATTGTCACGTTAGGTATCGCGGGTATCGATTATGCGAACCTGGCTATTATTGCAGGTGCCTTGTCATTAGGTATCGGTTTCGGTTTACAAAATATCGTTAATAATTTCGTTTCAGGCCTTATTTTACTGTTTGAGAGACCTGTAAAAACCGGTGACTGGATTGTTGTGGGTAATACAGAAGGGCATGTAAAACGCATTCGCATCCGCGCGACGCAAATTGAAACGTTTGATCGGGCTGATGTAATTGTGCCTAATTCTGAACTTATTTCTGGACAAGTTACCAACTGGATGTTGCATAATCAACGCGGGCGTATACGCGTACCAGTTGGCGTGGCATACGGTAGTGATACCCAGAAAGTTAAAGAAATATTGCTTAAAGTAGCAGATGAACACCCAGAAGTAGTGAAAGATGGTGGTGTGCCTGGTCCCCAGGTTTTATTCCATCGATTTGGTGATAGCTCACTAGATTTTGAACTCAGATGTTTTATAAAAGACATTGATTCACGCGTTACTGTGATTTCCGATTTAAATTTTGCGATTGATGCCGCGTTCCGCGAAAATAACGTTGAAATCCCATTTCCTCAGCGAGACTTGCATATTAAAAACAGGCACGACATTGATGTTAAAGGTCTGGATAAATAATTATGAGGAAAAACTAACGGCAATATCGTTAGCCCACTCAGGCGGATGGCCGGCATAACTCTCAAACTCGGGCCATTCGTCAAAGGGTTGCTGCAATATTTTGAATAATACATCGATTTCTGAATAATCTTTTTCATCTTCAGCTTTATGAATCGCAATTTCTGCAAGATAGTTACGCAGAATAAATTTAGGATTTATATTATTCATGCGCACTTTTCGTTTGTCATCATTACTGTTTTCTTTGGCTAATCGAGAGGCATAATAACTTGACTATTGGTCGAAGCCTACACGATCAAGGAAAAGATCACGTAGTTCATGATTCTGAGTTCCGTCGCTTTTAAAGTCGCCAAGCTTACGAAAGAAGATCGTATAGTCCACCTGGTTTTGTTGCATTAAATCTAGCAATACTTGCAATAGTGTTTGATCTTCTGGCATGGCTTCTGCTAAACCAAGTTTTGCGCGCATTAAGCTAGTGTACTCTTTTATATAGAGCGGCTGATACTGTGCCAGGATGTCTTTTGCCATTTCGACAGCCTTGTCTGGTGAATCTTCTTCTGGCTCCATGAACAAAGGCAACAAGGCCTGGGCAAGACAGCATAAATTAAACAAACCGATCTCAGGTTGTTGATCAAATGCATAGCGACCACTGTGATCAGAATGATTACAAATATAACCAGGCTGATATGCCTCCACAAAACCGAAAGGGCCATAATCGATAGTTAAGCCAAGGGTGGACATGTTGTCAGAGTTCATTACTCCATGCGCAAAGCCCACTGCTTGCCATTGTGCAATTAAACGGGCCGTGCGTTGCATTACGGTTTCAAATAACGCGAGATAAGGATTGGCCTGTTGGTTTAATTCAGGCTGTTTTAATTCAGCGAAGTGATGTTCCAATACTGTAGATGCTATTGCGATTCAAACCAATACTATCATTTTTTTCACGAAAAAATACTTCCCCAGATCTATAGAAATGGTAATTTTTATAATTATTACAATAAGTTATAAAAAGTTAGTTGCCGTACAGTTTATAAGTATTTGCTAAAGTACCTACCACTGATGCCGATATGAAAGTTGCTTATTAATTAGACGATTCATAGAGGCCAGCATGCATTTCCGATACCTGTTCCTAATACTTGTTTTATCCTTCGCCACCACATCCGTTTCTCATGCGGCCAAAAAAATATCGCCCGAAACCGTATCCGGTGCGACAACGGTCAGCACTGCCGAAGCTAAGAAACTCTTTGATCAGGGTGCGATTTTTCTGGATGTGCGCAGCAATCGTGACTGGGAGGCAGGCCGCATACCAGGTTCCAAGCATCTTGAACTTAAAAAAGTATATAGCAAAGAAACACTCGCAGAGATTGCCGGCGCTGATCAAAAGTTAGTGATCTACTGTAACAGCACAGGTTGTATGCGAAGTTCAAAAGCATGCGCCAAAGCAGCGGAGTGGGGCTACAGTAAAATTTATTACTATCGACTGGGTTTTCCTGACTGGCAATCAAATGGCTATGCCGTTGAATAAGTATTAAAAGAGAGCAGACACTATGAAACTATTTTCTACCCTTAAGGCACGAATCATTTTTGTAAGTGGCCTATCGATCCTTATGATTGCCAGTGCGCTGATATTCTCCGCTATTTTAGCTAAACAAGAATCAGAGTCGCGATATCAGAATGAGGCATTTAATGGAAAACGCTTACTCTGGCAACGCATCGTTGAAGGTGAAGTGAATGCAATGCGTTCTGAACTATTTTCTATCACACGAAATAGTAGCGCAATGTCAGCACTATCAGCAGGTGATGCAGCTGAGTTAGCAAGTCAGTTGCAACCGACGTTTAATCGTTTAAAAGCCTCGAAAGTGATCGATGGTATGCAAATATTATCGAAAAATGGTGCGCCAGTCTTTGCGCGCCCTGAAAAAGCAGCGCATGTTACTTCAACCGGTCTGGTTAAAGATGCACTGGCAACGGGTAAGATAAAAACAGGCATTGAGCATGATAGTAACAACAACCTGAATGTTGTGTTTGTTATTCCTTTATATAAATCACCGGGTAATATTAGTGGTGTCGGAATTTATACACGCAGCTTAAAAGCCGTCATCTCTGAATTTAAGCGTAGCGAAGGCTCGGACATCTATGTCGTAGCAAAGAATGGCAAAATGATGTTCTCGACAAATGATGAACTCTATCAGGGTATCCAGCCTGCCTTGCCAGCCTTGGGTGAAAGACAGTACCAGATTAGTAAGTTAGATGACAAAGTCTACGCTTTATTAACACAATCCGTTACTGATGCAAATGGTAAGCATATTGCGCATATGATGAATGTTAGTGAGAACACGGAGAGTTACAATACGCAAAATAGCATTCAGCTCTACTCAATTTTTATCGCAATTGGTGTTATCGTAATCGTACTGCTCACTCAAAACTGGTATATAGGTCGTTCTCTCAAACCGCTTAATGAAGTCAAAACAGTGTTAACCGCTGTGGCGGATGGCGACCTAACCTCAGAGATCAATATAAGCAGTAACGACGAGATTGGCCAGATATTGGCATCGGTTGACGCAATGGTGACGCGTCTACGACATATGATAAAAGATGTGACGCAGTCAACCATGACTATGGCATCGTCATCCAACGAAATGCTGGGTATTACCGAGACGACCAGTAATGGAGTGCAGCAACAGCAACTGCAAATTGAACATGTTGCAACTGCAATGAATGAAATGACCGCTACGGTTCAAGAAGTTGCGAATCATGCCCAACAAGCAGCGGACTCAGCAACTCATGCTGATCAGGAAGCCAGTCAGGGCCGACAGATTGTCGATGAAACAACGGCAGCTATTGGCTCATTGGAACAAGAGATTGAAAGTGCGGCAGTTGTTATTAAAAAGGTTGAGAGTGATAGTGTTCAGATTGGCACCGTACTGGATGTTATAAAAAGTATTGCCGAACAGACTAACTTGTTAGCGCTGAATGCAGCGATTGAAGCGGCGCGTGCGGGTGAACAAGGCCGTGGTTTTGCAGTAGTTGCTGATGAAGTCAGGACACTGGCCAGTCGAACCCAACAATCAACCCAGGAAATTCACGAGATGATTGAACAACTTCAAAGTGGCGCGCAGGAAGCCGTGGCAGCGATGGCGAATAGTCAGGAAAAAGCTACTTCTGCGGTTGAACGTGCGGCCTCAGCAGGTAATTCTCTATCCGCGATTACCGAAAAAGTCACGACCATCAGCCAAATGAACTTACAGATTGCCACCGCAGCAGAAGAGCAAAGCAAGGTGTCAGAGGAAATCAATCAAAACGTGGTGGATATCAGCCGAGTCGCCGAGCAGTCTGCCGATGGTGCACGTCAAACGGCTGTTGCCAGTGCTGAGCTCTCTGAGCATGCCAGCCAGGTGCAACAACTCGTCAGTCAATTCAGGGTCTAACGCGTACCCCCAATCATCTTAAGGGGTAAAGGACTTACCCCTTTCATTTGATTTACATCAATATAACGACAGATTATTTCCTCCATAATGAGTTGCTAATGTACTAGTATTTAAAGATTAGCCGCGAAAACCTACTGGAGGTCTGTGTGACAAAAGAAGCCAATTTTTCGATGCCAAAAATTTCAGCCGATCGCAAAGATCAGGTGCTGGCAAAGGCCAAGACGGTAAAGCGTCTCGGCAAGAAGCAGATCTTTGAAGATGCAAATTATCCATATGATACAAAGATGGATACCAAGGAATACGAAAAGCTCAAGCAAGAACTGCAAATCGAATTATTGAAAATGCAAAACTGGGTCAAAGAAACGGGCCAGCGAATCGTCATCCTGTTTGAAGGTCGCGATGCGGCGGGTAAGGGCGGCACCATCAAGCGCATGATGGAACACATGAACCCTCGTGGCGCGCGCGTAGTCGCTTTGGAGAAACCCAGCGATCATGAAATGGGCCAGTGGTATTTCCAGCGGTATATTCAACACCTTCCTAGTAAAGGGGAGATCGTCATGTTTGACCGTTCCTGGTACAACCGTGCCGGTGTCGAACGGGTGATGAACTTTTGTAAAGCCAATGAGTATCTCGAATTTATGCGCCAGGCACCGGAAATGGAAAGGATGCTGGTACGCAGTGGCATCACTTTGTTTAAGTTATGGTTCTCGGTGAGTCGTAATGAACAGTTTCGTCGTTTTCAAATGCGCCGCGAGTCACCTTTGAAGCAGTGGAAACTCAGCCCGATTGATTTAGCCTCGCTGGATAAATGGAAAGACTATACCGAAGCCAAAGAAGCCATGTTCTTTTACACCGATACCGCCGATGCCCCCTGGACCGTGATCAAATCGGACTGTAAAAAGCGGGCGCGCATTAATGCAATGCGACATGTGCTCTATAACCTGAACTACCCAAATAAAAATTCAGCCGTTGTCACTCCGCCGGATGAACTTATCGTTGGTTCAGCTGAACATATTTATGAAAAAGGCGAACACATCCTGGATAAGACACCACTAGTTGAGAAAGAGTCTAAAAAATGAAACGTACCAAACATGCACAGGAGATCAGCGATCGTTTTCGCGAAATGGTCGAACAGTCAGGTGATAAGCTGGCAGACAAACACTACCAGGAATTAGCGCTATTGATTGAAGCGGGAATAGATACCGCATTGGTAGAGACGCTGGAAAAAGTCGCTGACCAGGTCGATGCCATGGCCCATGCTATCCGTAATGATGCCGAGCAGTTTAATTAATGCGCTTAGAATAAAGTGAAATCGATATCCAGGTTGTTTTGCCGGGTTGTCGGTTTTTGTTCGCCGTCGGTCAAACGCGAAACTTCACGATAGGTAAATGCACGTAGTTCAGTGATCGATACATGACCATCTTTATTGGCGTCGGCGGCTTTCTCCCCCAATCCACGAATCACGCTGGCCGTGAAGACGCCATTCTTTACGATGTTGTTTTCCTCAGCAAATTCCTGGCCACCCGAAGCGCTGATCACGATCGTTCCCGTTGCTGAACGCAAGTCAACAAAGGTCTTTTGTAATAACTCAAAGGATAAATTCAAACTGTTTTTATCTATCTTTTTGTCACGTTGAATACGAATGCCTCGTGCTTTAACGCCTTCCGGTAGCTTAATATCTGCACTGGCCGTTTCAATGGCTTCACCGGAGTGACAGGTATCCAGCATTAACAATTTATGTCGTGAAGGAATGCCATCGAGCAAATCAGTAATATCTGAATAGGCTAAGCCCTTAACAGCAGGTTCGTTAGGGTCGATATCCGTGGTAGCAAAGAAATAATTATTATCACTATCCAGTAAACCATGACCGGCGAAAAATACGATCACCCGATCAGACGGCCGCGCCTGTTCTAAAAATGTCTTTGCCGTTTTAACATTGTCAGCAGTCACCTCGGTATTTAAGATGGTCTTGCTATGTACTTTGTCAAATTGCTTGCTGTTAGCAAATAATGTCTGTAAGTCTTTTGCATCTTTAGCCGCATAGTTAAGATCTGGAACAGTCTCAAGCTTATAATCAGATACTCCAATGGATAATAAGTATAAATCAGGCAACTTACCCGTGTTGGGTTTATTGTAGGTGAGGAACTGTGACTCAGACTGTAGACCATTCTCGGTTTCGATATAGGCTTTGATCTTGTTTATGCCAGATGTCAGCGCTAACTTTATTTCACCTTTGTTTTTGTCAATAGATTTGCCTTTGGTACCATAGATCGGGATCTGGTTGATCAGGACATGTAGGATTGCATCAGAACCATCTTTGTTTTCCAGTTCATATTTAAACGTTACATCCTGCTCGGTGACGACCTGGTCGGGGCCTGAGATCTTGAAAGTCGGTGGGGTTTGATCAATTGGCAGTCGGTTAGGCTTATTTGGGTAGCGGCCTTTGCGAAACGAGACAACTTTCTTCCAGTGATCGATAGTGTCTGAATTACTTTTACCCAGGCGCTCCAGCACGATATCAGGTCGGTTGAGCCAGAAGTCGTACTGGGTATAGTCAAAAATGGTATCACCATTTAAGAAGCTGGATTGATGCAAGGCCTTTGGGGTTGACCAGTAATAACCATCGGGCGTATTAATAATGTACTCTCCCTCTTTATCAACAATAATAGTGGCTATCAGTTTCGGTGTACGTTTAGCAATGTCCTTTTTAATCACAACTGTTTGTAACAGAGATGGTTGCTGAGAGTTAAGAAACTTACCATTAGGGATATCAAGACGCCAAAGTTTAACGGTGCCATCACTCGCAGAGCTAACCATGGTATTGTCGTCTAATTGCTTGATATCAGTGATGCGTCCTTTATGGGCCGGGAATTCTTCTAAAGTCAGGCCGGATTTGATTTCGCGAATGATAATCTCGCCTGACTGCGTACCGCTCCACAGTTGCCCGGTGGTCGTTGTTGTCAGCGTGTGGTTCTTCTGCCAGAGCGGTTCCATAGTGAGAATGTGCTCACCCGTAGTCGCATATTGTTGAGTAACTTCAATGCTGTCATTGAAAAAGCCTGTGTTGTCACGAAGGCCGGAAACAAAAAAACTGTTCGTCTTTGGGTCGAAGGTCATAGACTTTTTGGCTTCTGCACCATAAAAGGGTAAATCCATTTTCTTATCGAGATGGGGCAGAGCAATGACGCCACGGTTAAGTCTGGCCGCAAGCTGCTTACCTGTTTCATCAAATACCACGATTTCATGCACCGGAGAATCAAATTCATAAAGTTTTGTTGTCTTGCGCGAGGAAAGATCTAGCTGGTAGATGGCTTTCTCACTTGAATAGACAAGATACTTGTCGAGCAGAACATGGCTGCCGACATTAAGCTGCAAAGTGATAGGAGGTTGTTTGGCGCTGAACATCGCTAGTACGCTTAGCCCATAGGACTTCATAAACATCCATTCATCATTTGCATCGATAATGACGTTGGTGCCTGGGACCGTAGTGGATTCCAGTTGTAATTGTGCAAGGTCTAGCACATTCGCCTGTGCATTTGAGAAGGGGTTGCCCGTGGAAAATACCAGGCCATGTCCTTTGAAAGTCGCAATACTGTTAACCGGGTACACTTGTCGGTTAATCGTATCGATAATAGTGCCATTGTTTGCATCCTGAATAACGATTTCCTTATCGGTAAATTGGCCAGATGCACGCTGGACATTAAACGCCAGATTATGTTTTTCAGAAAGTGCCGAACCGGGCTCAAAAAAGGCATACCTGGAAAAACCCTGTAATGGTTTGCCGGTTAAATCGTGATAGCCGCTATCGGTAAAAATGCGGTTGTCATGGGTGAATTTAACGTTATAAGTACCGTCGATAGGCGAGTGTTGTTTGGTCTGGTAATTGACGAGACCACACTTCTCTGAGCTCTCCGAGCAATAAATAATGACGGGCTCCTTAGGATGGAGCTGGATTGATTTTAATTTCGCTTTTTCTTTTTTCCGATGGCGTTTAGCCAAACCTAGATCAACATGAATCTTGTCTTTTGATTCAGTGAACAGGACAACAGGGTTTTCACAGTAGCTCTCATCGATCTTCACGCCACATTGCTGAGTTAAGATATTTATCTTATGAACATAGACGTCACCCTCTGAGCTCATCGTAACCAGGCGTTGATCAGGGCTGACAGAAATAAGCTCAGGAGTTGAGTGCTTTAACGCTTGCTGAAATATCAGCTTACCATAGCCAGGATTCCAGACTTCAATTTCATTTTTCTCATTCAGGGTGACGGGGTAAAGACCCATCAGGTCACTGTCGATAATGGTGCGATTGAGATCCATATTGACGGCACTACCAAACTCTTCATAATGATCAATGAGCTCAATCCAGCCCTTCAGGAGGCGATGTTTGCTGACCACGTAAGCTGATTTACCATTGTCAGTCAGGTGCAAGCGATCACCGGGTGGGCGAACCACATTCAGCGCCTTTCGTTGATGCACGTCCCAAAAGGTCAGCCAACTCGTATCAGAGTCTGCTTCCCTGGTTAGGAAAATTAACTGTTCCATCTCATTGGAATATTCCATCCCCATAATTTCACCGTTGGGCTGTAAGTTTGGAGTAGGGCGAGGGGATATTTTGCTGATTGGAAAACCATAATAGCTGTATCCACGCGAACTATATTCAAGACTATGAAACTGTACATCGTCTTTCTTGCCACGCATGACACATTCAACTGATAAATTAACCGGGTGCCCGGTTTTGGTGAGCACCCAGAAAAGTAGTTTGCATGTCCTCTCCTGATCACGAACAGCCTTATCGGCCATGTCAGCCAGTTTAATATTAACCTCAAACTCAGCCAGCTCTTTTTCCCACATCAGGCGCAACGCTTTTAACTTGATGCTGCCCGATTCGCCGGTTAAATGTTTTTTGATAAATTCAGGATCCAGGCTAACTTCTTGATTAAGCGTGTAGTCCTGAGAAGTGGCCATCTTAACAAGCGTATTAAAATAGGTGTTGCCTTTGGCAATATCGATCACAGTTTCGCGTTGCTTGTCAGTCAGCTTAAGTGGTTTATCTTTGTCAGGTGAAAGCAGAACCACTTCACCATTCTCAATATAGAAATTAACGCGCACTCCATGTAATAATTTATCTTCATACTTGCGGCCGCCATCACCTCTAAACCCTGTCGAACCCTTATGTACCGGTATCGTCAGAAAAAATTCGTCATTATCAGTCGAGTGTTGGTCTTTGGGGAGAAACGTCATGCTGCGGACAAAAACACTTTCTTTACGCGAAAACTGTTGTTCTTTTTTGCTGTTCCAGTAGCGGATGTTTTGTTCGTAATCATTGGTAATGAACAAAGTCTGTCCTTCTTTGAGCGCGGGCGCGGGAATAGTCAACGCATGGCTCTGCGACACCAGGCCAAACAAACATAGAATAAATACAATCAGAAAACGGGTAGGGGTACGGCTAAATATGGGCATGCAGGACTCTTGTTTAGACATTCTGTTTTACAACAATCTGGGATAATTATATCGGCAGCGGATGGTTAAGATTAAGTAACCGCCTGACAAATGTCCAATTTGAGCGAGGATTTTTCCGTGACCGGGACTAACAGGAACTAACCAGCCACTTACCAGCGCTGATAGACGCCCTTAGTGTAAATTTTCCACTCCGCCGCGCGGCGATTATTCAGGCCTGGGCTCACGTGGCCCTGGGTTTTATTCCAGGCCTTCCAGGCATCTTCCAGGCTATCATATGAAGTATTGGCCCCGGGATTATTCACCAGCCTTAATACCGTCGATTGACTAAACGCATTACGACCAATATTAAAAATCAGGATCACCATTGCATCGAATTCCTGTTGCAGAATATTGGTGATCACCAGTTCCTGTACACGCTCAACAAACGGTGCCAGGTCCTTTTTAAATAATGTCTCTGCGCCGCTCTGGCTAATGCCATTTTTATACAGGCTCCACTGACTACGTGGAATTAAATGCCCATAACCAATGGTCGCGCCTTTGACCCAGCTGCTAATCTCGTCACCGGTTTGATCGTCATAGGGTTTGAGCCTGAGTGTCTCGATGGCTTTTAATAAATCACTGGCCTTGCTGCTTAAACGAAAAGAGGACGCCACTTTACTGTCCGGGCGTTTTAATAATTTTTTAATAGTGCGGCCATCGGGATCGACGCGCCCATCCGGGTTACTGAAGTTGAGGATCTTTTTCTGAAACAGCTCAATGCGTTTATTGGTTTTTTCACCGCAATCGCCATCAATTGTAAGCGGCACGGTGCCGCCAGGGATTTTATACTGGTTCAACAAGCCCTGAATCAAGCGGGTGTCCCTGATCTGATTGACGCCATCGCGTCCAACCGAGGCGTTTAAGCGTGCCATATTTATTTCCTTATTCTATTATCTAACCAGCCCGGTACTCGTGTTTAAAAAAAAGGCCGGTCTTCGAACAAACCGGCCTTGATGGTATTGATTAACTATCAGTCATATTGGCGTTTGTGTTTTCTGCACTGCTTGCCTTTGTTCAAAACATGCTCATCAAACTTTACCCGCTGTTCTTTGTTCAACAGCTTACGCACCTCAATCTTATGCGCGGCCTTTAAAGCCATCTTCTCACGCTTAAGTTTTAGAATCGCATCAATGCTTTTATCAATATCCTTTTGCTTCGGGGCATCGGTGGTGATCACTTTCGCCAGCGCATGTTTTGCGTCTTTGATCTTACCCTTGATGTTGCGCTTCTGTTTGTAATAATCTTCATGCAACGTAGAGATTTGCTTACGCTGCTCATCGCTTAAGCCCTCCATCCAGGCCTTATTGTATCCATGACCATGACCATGACCGTGATGCCCGCCATGGTGCCCACCATGACTCTCAGCCATCGCCAAAGAAGAGAAGCCAATACCACCGGTCATCAGTGCCGTGGCGAATAAAGTTGTTACTAGAGATTTCATCTTAATTTCCTCCTGATCCTGCATAAGGACAATCTACCGTTAGACAGAGATAGTAGCCGAAATTGAGGCGAAGGAAAGTGATTCGTATCAATAGTTTCGCTGACGTCATTCCCGCCTCACCAGGCCCATTACCTCATTTTCAATAAGAGGGTATGGGCTGACGTACGTCAATTCCAGCCCCAAAATCCACCCCCAGACAGTAATAAACCACCCCATTTCCGACAATCCGGTTGCATTACACTATATATATACATACAGTAATGGCACTCCCATCTATACCCAGCCAGGCGACAAACGGAGGCGTCATGAAAAAAGTCATACTCGGTCTTATTGTTATCATCGTGCTCGCCATAGGGGTCGGTGCTTATCTTGTCCTCACCAACCTCGATGCCATCGTCGAAGCCGCGATTGAAAAGTACGGCTCACGTGCCACACAAACCGCGGTAAGAGTCGACAGCGTGCAGATCAAACTTAAAGAGGGCAGTGGCGCCATTAACGGCCTGACCGTCGCCAACCCCAAAGGCTTTGCCTTATCCCACGCCTTTTCACTGGGCACGATCAAAACCGGTATCGACTATCAATCCCTGCAAGAAGAACCCTACGTGATCAACGAAATCACTGTGCGCGCCCCACAGGTGTTCGCTGAGATCAACGAAGACAAAAAAATGAACCTCAACCAACTCAAGAAAAACCTGAGTGTGGGTAAACCGAGCGACAAACAGGAAAAAGAAGCCGACGCCACTAAAGCTGCCGAGCCGCGCATCATCATCCGCAAGCTCAGCTTCACCGACGGCAACATCAAAGCCCTGGTCGTGCCGCTGGATAACAAAGAATACAACCTGAAACTACCCAACATTATCATGACGAATCTAGGTGGAAAGACAGGTTCAACACCAACAGAGCTGGCAACCGAAATCATCGACCGCTTAATCGATGAAGCCAAAAAACAAATAAAAGAAAAAGGCATCGACGCGGAAATCGATAAGCTCAAAGCCAAAGCAAAAGCCAAGGTCGACGCCGAAGTGGAAAAAGAAAAAGCCAAATTAAAAGAAAAGGGCGACGCCAAGCTAGAAGAAGAAAAGAAAAAAGCAGAAGAGAAGTTAAAAGGCCTGCTTAAGTAAATAACAGGCCTGTCATTCCGTACTTGATACGGAAGAAGGTGAGACTGGGACAGTCGAGAAGCTGGCCTGGGCCATCCAGTAAAGTAAAGAAAGAGGTTGTAACATGACCGACGAACCAGATAACGACATCACCCAAACCAATCCTGCGCTGGATCATGTGCGGCGAGAAGTACCGGGCGGTGTAAAATTCGAGGCAGGCAAGCAACCGAAACAGAAAAATGGCTGGCGCACCTTTGGTATTGTGGTGATCACCGTCTTAATCACTCTGGGCGTGAGCTACTGGGTAGTGACCAGCTATTTGTTTCCGACCTCGTTCACGCCCGTGGAGCTGAGTAAAAAAGAACAACAGCAACTCGATCAAAAACTCGAACGCATCAGCGGCAGCGCACCTTCCAAACAACAGGCCAATAAACCAGGGGCCCTGCAACCCGAAGCCTATAGTGAAGCAGGGGCCAGCCGTGAAATTCACTTTAGTGAAAAAGAACTCAACGCCTTATTGGCCAACAATACCGACCTCGCCAACAAGCTGGCCATCGATCTCTCGGATAACCTCGCCAGTGCCAAGTTACTGGTTGATTTAGATCCGGACTTACCGGTGCTGGGAGGCAAGACCCTAAAGGTCACCGCCGGCATGGAAATGAGCCTGAGCAACGGTCAACCCCGCGCCATGCTCAAAGGCGTCAGCGTGTGGGGCGTACCATTACCCAACGCCTGGTTGGGCAACATGAAAAATATCGACCTGTTTAAAGAATTCGGCCAAGCCGGTGGCTTTTGGCAGCTGATCAATGACGGGGTCGAAACGATTGAAGTAAAAGAGGGAAAGTTACGGATTAAGTTAAAGGAATAAGTCGTTCGCTTGCGGTTTTATGGAAATAATCTGGACAACTCATGGTGTCGGTAACTAATAAAATATTTTATGAATAAAAAAGAACTTTCAGAACGCGATATCTGCACCAAGTTCATCACACCTGCTGTTAAGCGGGCAGGGTGGCTATATGTGGTCACCAAAACTCCAAACAAAACTGGGTCAGAGAGTAATTGTTTCTAATATACCCAGACTCGAATATTAGCGGAAATTGCTCGCTGACCCCAATTATTATTTTTCTATAAAATACTTTGCAAATGAAAAATACTGACGTTTTGAATATGGATTTCTCTAAAGTGGCTTGTGTGCTTGCGGGTGAATGTGAATGGATAAAAAGTCCAGCGGATGGTGTTTCACGTATTCCATTAGAGCGCGAAGCGCCTGAGTCCGGTCACGCTACCAGCTTTGTCAAATTTGAGGCGGGATCATTTTTTCCACAACATACGCATTACCAGGGTGAGGAAATTTACGTGCTTGACGGTATTTTCTCAGATGAGAATGGTGATTACCCTGCCGGAACGTATATTCGAAACCCACCCGGTTCACGACATAGCCCTTTTACGAAAGAAGGGTGTACCCTTTTCGTCAAACTTGAACAGTTTCAAGCGGATGACCATAAAGATGTTGTGCTCCGACCTAAACAACAACAATGGCAACCGGGGATAGGCAATTTAAAAGTGTTATCACTACACCAGCACAACACCGAAAGCACTGCCCTTGTTCATTGGCCGGCCAATGAAGTTTTTCAACCGCATACACATTGGGGTGGGGAAGAAATTGTGGTTATAAGGGGCACGTTTATCGATGAGTTTGGTGAGTATCCAGCTGGGAGTTGGATACGCAGCCCGCACATGAGTCAACATTTCCCACGTGTTGAAGAAGAAACATTAATTTTAGTTAAGGTCGGCCATATAGGTGAATATTAAATATTTAGGGCCTGAGAGCAATTACTTCTAATATTAGAAAATAAGTTGTAGCTATGAAATATCTTGGTCTTGATGGATGTAAGGCAGGCTGGTTCCTAACAGGATTTAATGACGATGGTTTTGGGTCATTTGGAATCCTTAAACATATTTCGGAACTGGATAACTATCTCGACTCTGCTGAAGTTATTCTTATCGATATACCGGTTGGCCTGCGAACTAAACATCCAGATGAACGACTATGTGATAAGGCAGCGAGAGCTGTGCTGCAACCAGGAAGAGGCTCCAGTGTCTTTCCTGCACCTTCAAGGTGTGCTTTAGATTCCGAAACGTATGAAGACGCGAGTCGCCAGAACAGGAAGTGTACGGGCAGAGGGCTTTCAAAACAGACTTTTGGTATTCTTCCAAAAATCAGAGAGGTTGATGAATATCTCTCTGGTTGCGAGAAAAAGACAATCATCCATGAAATGCACCCTGAGATCTGTTTTTGGGCGCTGAATGATCGCAGACCTATGGCATATAACAAAAAGAAAAAAGAAGGTTATGAGCAAAGACTTGATGTGTTAACAAAATATTATGCAGGTGCGCGTAATATTATTGAGCTGGCGATGACGCAGTATAAACGAAAAGAAGTGGCACGTGATGATATTGTTGATGCCCTGGTAGGGGGGATCA
>Ga0316205_10002447_pt1 | contig 19305 bp, 12 predicted proteins | sample 3monthpyrite_MG_FD_204941 | JGI IMG/M metagenome (GOLD analysis project Ga0316205, IMG submission 204941) | Microbial mat bacterial communities from mineral coupon in-situ incubated in ocean water Damariscotta River, Maine, United States -... | ecosystem: Environmental > Aquatic > Marine >... | reverse complement strand
GTTTAAACGATTGAATCATATCTACATAATCGCCTGAATTTGTTAAATATCGGCAGGTTTCAGCTGCTTCTTCACCTTTAAAAGCATTATCCAACGCTTTTGAAATTAGTTCAACATCATCATTGTAGAGAACAGCTTCCAATCCGGCCTCAAAAAGTATTTCTTTATTTAAACCCGTGATTTCTTCAAATGCTTCAGTCACAAATTTGCATTTTATTGAGTTATCGAGTTCTGACATGCTAAATTTTAGAGTAAATTCTTCTCTTTTATTTAAAAGTTCATCAAAATCAGTATTGAAAATTGCTTTAGCTGTTTCTTTTTTCTCAGTTACATCTCTTTGATATGAAACCCAATGAGTTACTTCGCCATTGGCATTTAGAAGTGGATGAATATCCCATTGATTGATGAATTCGGATCCATCTTTTCGGTAATTGATGGTATGGCCAAAGAATGCTTGCCCTTCTACTAAACGTCTTTTTAGGCGCTCAAGTATTGCACGATCTGTTTTTGGTCCTTGCAACATTCTTGGAGTATTCCCAATTGCTTCCTCTTTAGAATAACCGGTCATTCGTGTAAATCCATCATTCACATAAACAATTTTGGGACCTGGTTTTTCGAGATTCAACTCCGTTATTAAAATTGAGTCGTAATCGTTACGAATTGCACATTCTAGTAACTCGACATGAGTTGTAGCTTGGGCATGCTTCTCAATCAAATTGCTAAAGAGATCATTTAATTTATTAAAAGAGTCTGAATTCTTAGCGTGTTTTTTAAGCTGCTCAACTATCTGTTTTTGTTCGTCACTCATAGTTATATATTTGATCGTCCGATTGCATTATTCCTATAAAACTTAGGAAATGAACTAATCATTCCACAATAGTTTAACTTTCTAAGATTCTACAATTTCTAATAAACTACCTATAAACTAGGATGGCTTCAGATTGGAGAAATATCCGCAATTAAAAAAGGGGGACCGAAGCCCCCCTTTCCTCACTCACTCATCGAAGTAGCAACTTAGCAATTGTGCTGAGCTGCATGTTCGTTGTACCCTCGTAAATTTTACCGATCTTTGCATCACGATAAAACTTCTCAACAGGATATTCCTTTACATAGCCATTACCACCGAATAAATCGATGGCCATCGAACTTACGCGTTCAGCCACTTCAGACGAATAAAATTTCGCCATAGCAGCTTCTTTTAAAAATGCCTGACCTGCCATTTTCATTCTGGCAGCATTGTAAACCAACAATCTTGCAGTTTCAATATCAGTTGCCATGCGAGCTAACTGAAACTGAACTCCTTGAAATTCGCTTAATGTTTTTCCAAACTGTTTTCTTTGTTTGATATAATCCAAAGCTGCATCGAATGCACCTTGAGCGATTCCAATCATTTGGGCACCTATCCCTATTCGACCTTCATTCAATGTCTCTATTGCCACTTTATACCCCGTTCCATACTCACCAAGGATATTGTCTTTTGGTACTTTGCAATCTTCCAACAAGATTTCGCAGGTTGAACTTGCACGTATACCCATTTTATCTTCTTTTTTTGCTACAGAAAATCCTTCAAATCCTCGCTCAACTACAAAAGCCGTAATTCCTTTATAGCCCAATTCTTGGTTTACATTTGCAAAAACAAGGAAAATATCTGCTTCATTTGCATTGGTGATCCATAGTTTAGTGCCATTTAAAACAAAATGATCGTCTACTTCTTTGGCTGAACATTTTAAGGCAAATGCATCACTACCCGATCCTGCTTCAGATAAGCAATAGGCTCCGACTTTTTCAGTTGCTAATTGAGGTAGGTATTTTTCTTTTAGAAAATCTGAGGCATAATTAATGAATGCATTATTAACCAGAGTGTTTTGTACGTCCATAAAAACACCGGCCGAAGCATCTACTTTGGAAATTTGTTCAATTGCTACGATACTCATCATAAATGTACCGCCGGCACCTGCATATTTCTCAGGGATATCGATTCCCATCAAACCCATCTCAAAAAACTCTTTGATCAAATCAGGGTTTAATTTTGCCTCTGCATCCATTTCATGAACTAATGGTGCAATTGAGCTTTTGGCAAAATCTGCCGCTGCGTCTCTTAACATTTGCTCATCTTCGCTGAGCTGCGTTAAAGGTGTAATAGCGTTTTCGATTTGATTCATTTCTAATTTAATGCTTTCTCTTTTTTTAAGCGAAGCGAATATACGATTGTAAGCGCTTTTTTACTATTAAAAAGTACGTTTATGAGAAAAATATTTTCACTGATTCGTCACTGAATTATTAACTCTCCAGAAAAACAATCAGCCGTTGTGCAGCTTCAGAAGGACTAAAAGTGCCATCTAAAATTTGTCGCTTCAATAACTCTATTTCTTCATCAAGCAATGTATTATTCCAAATCCTCTGGATCATTTCGTCTTCAACTAAGCGTTTAAACCATTTTATTTCTTGATGGTTTCGGTTGCTTTCAAACAATTGCTTTGTTTCAAAAAGCTCTTTAAAAGTTTCAATTGAGTCCCAAACTTCCTTCACTCCAGTCTCATTTAGAGCACTCATCGTTTTAATTGAAACACGTATACCTTCATATTTTGGAGCCAACATATGGAATGCATGTTCATATTCTGATTTAGCGAGTTCAGCTAATTTTTGTTGATCACCGTCTGCCTTGTTCACTACTAAAATGTCGGTGATCTCTAATATTCCACGCTTAATTCCTTGCAATGAATCTCCGGCACCCGGCAACATCATTACCAAAAAACAATCCACCATAGAAGCAACTTCAAACTCACTTTGACCAACGCCGACGGTTTCAATTAAAATTATGTCGTAACCGGCAGCTTCGCACAAGCGAATGGATTCGCGTGTTCTTTTAGCAACACCACCCAAAGTACCCGCTGTTGGCGATGGTCGTATAAAAGCTTCTTCCTTTGATGATAAGGTCTCCATGCGGGTTTTATCGCCAAGTATACTTCCACCTGTTGTTGGACTACTAGGATCAACAGCCAAAACTGCTAGTCGATGACCTTTTTCTATTAAGTAATTTCCCAAAGATTCAATAAAAGTACTTTTCCCCACACCGGGAACACCGGAAATACCAACTCGCAGAGTATCATTTTTTTTTGGCAAAGCGCTGATAAGTTCACTTGCCTTAAGCTGATCTTTAGCACGGACGCTTTCAACTAAGGTAATCCCTTTAGCCAATAATCGTCGATTCCCCGATTGAATACCTTCAGCAAGTTCGGCGATGGTCATACTTTCATTGCCCGTATTTCATCAATCACTTCTGAGGCCGCTTTTGGAATATTTGTACCGGGACCGAAAATTGCCTTTACGCCGGAATCATATAAGAATTCATAATCCTGTACCGGAATCACACCGCCCGCAACTATCATAATGTCGTTAGCTCCTTCGCTGTTCAGAATTTTTATAAGCTCGGGGATCAACGTTTTATGACCTGCGGCCAAAGTGGAAACACCAATCACATGCACATCATTTTCAATAGCTTGTTTTGCAGCTTCTTCAGGAGTGGAAAACAATGGACCAACATCAACATCAAATCCCATGTCAGCAAAAGCTGTAGCAACAACTTTAGCTCCTCTATCATGACCATCTTGTCCCATTTTTACAACTAAAATTCTAGGTCGGCGACCTTCTTCTTTAGCAAAATCCTCTATTTTGTTTTTTATTTTCTGATAATGTTTGTCGTTTTTGTACACGCTCTCGTACACACCTTTAATGGTTTGATTGTTTGCTTTATGCCTTCCCCAGGCACGCTCCATCGCTCTCGAAATCTCACCAACTGTTGCTCTTTTTCGAGTAGCCTCTACAGCTAAATCTAATAAATTTCCAGTACTAGATTTTGACGCTTCATAAATTGCTTCAAGAGCTTCTTTCACTGCATGATTATCTCTGGCATGCTTGATTTCATCCAGTCTGGCAATCTGCTTGATGCGTACTTCCGTATTATCAATATCCAGAATATCTACAGGATCTTCTTTTTCATTGATGTACTTATTCACACCAACAATGGTAACATCTCCTTTGTCTATACCGGCTTGTTTAATTGCAGCAGCTTCTTCAATTTTTCGTTTAGGATAACCCTGCTCAATGGCTTTAGCCATTCCACCCATTTCAAACACTTCATTGATAATTTCAAGTGCTTTTGTTTTCAAGTCATCAGTTATCGATTCGATAGCATAAGATCCACCTAAAGGATCAACTGTGTGTGTAATGTCGGTTTCTTCCTGAATAATGGTTTGGGTATTTCTAGCTATTCTGGAAGATGTCTCTGTTGGCAAAGAAATTGCTTCATCGTAGCTATTCGTGTGCAGTGATTGAGTGCCCCCTAAAACTGCCGCCATAGCTTCAATAGTTGTGCGAATCACATTATTTAACGGATCTTGTGCCGTCAACGACCATCCTGATGTTTGGCAATGAGTTCGCAGCATCATAGATTTTGGGTTTTTTGGGTTGAAATGCTCTTTCATCAATTCAGCCCACAACACTCGAGCTGCTCTAAGCTTGCTCACTTCCATCAAGAAATTCATACCTATGGCGAAGAAAAAAGACAGTCTAGGTGCAAAAGCATCCACATCCAAACCACGATCGACAGCAGCTTTTACATACTCTAATCCATCCGCTAATGTGAAAGCCAATTCTAAAGCAGAATCTGCCCCGGCTTCCTGCATGTGATAGCCGGAAATAGAGATTGTGTTGAAGCGAGGCATATTTTTGCTGGCATATTCGATAATATCCGATACAATCCGCATCGATTCTTGTGGTGGATAGATATAGGTATTTCGCACCATGAATTCTTTTAGAATATCATTTTGGATGGTTCCACTCAATAACTCTTGCCCAACTCCTTGCTCTTCAGCGGCAACAATGTATGCCGCCATAATTGGGAGTACCGCTCCATTCATTGTCATTGACACGGACATCTTGTCTAATGGAATACCATCGAATAGTATCTTCATGTCTTCAACAGAATCAATCGCAACGCCGGCTTTTCCAACGTCGCCAACAACTCGGGGATGATCAGAATCGAAGCCTCGGTGAGTGGCCAAATCGAAGGCTACGCTCAAGCCCTTTTGGCCTTTTTCCAGAGCAGCACGATAAAATTGATTGGATTCCTCGGCCGTTGAAAATCCTGCATACTGTCGGATCGTCCAAGGTCGCTGAGTAAACATAGTTGGATATGGCCCACGTTTAAAAGGAAACTGACCGGGATAGCCGTCTTCAATTCCTCTAGCTTCAAGATCATGTTGACTATACAGCGCCTGCATATTTACACCTTCCGGACTCATTCTATTTAATGAATCAGCAGGTTTTCCCTTTAATGCTTTTTCAGCGAAAGCTTCCCATTTATTTCGGGCTTCGATATTATCGTTCGACATAATGCTCTATTTCATTCATGGAAACGGTTTTCTGCCTCGAATGTACGAGTTTTTACCGAAATCAATTAAGAACAAGTATGTGAATTTGGGGTGAATTAAATCACTTCAAATTCATCTCAGTGGTTGGTGAACTGAAGCCCATTTCTTCATCAAATTTTTCAATGCCGAAAGTATTTTCCATTTCGGTACGCAGTTTTTGAATGGATAAACCAGATGTAAGGGAGCCATTTCTGGAGATGGAGATTCTTCCTGTTTCTTCGGAAACAACGAGTACAAACACATTATTTGTTTCACTCACTCCTACTGCTGCTCTATGGCGGGTCCCAAAAGATTGTGAGATATTTGGATTTTGAGAAATAGGTAAATAAGCACTTGCCGCAATAATTCTGTCGTTCCGAATGATAACAGCTCCATCGTGTAGAGGGGTATCTTTCTGGAATATGGTCAGTAACATCTCTTTATTTATTTTTGAATCGAGGCTAATTCCATTGTCGATGATATCTTGTAATCCTGAACTACGAACAAATACTATCAGTGCCCCAATCTTTTCTTTCGACATCACTTTAACTGCTTCTATAATTTCATCAATCATTTCGTCTGAATTTGTTCGGGCAAAAAACCGATCAAGATTTGTGTTTTGGCCTAACCGATATAGCAGTTTGCGAATTTCTGGCTGAAAAATGATAAATACTGCCAGAATCCCCACATCCAAAATCCCTGAGAGAATAAAGTCAATCGTATTAAAACCAAGCACTCTAATACCAAGGTTTATCAGCACTAAAAGTAAAATTCCAATTCCTGCCTGAATAGCAAACGTTCCTCTAATCCATTGATAAAGATAAACTAACACGCCTGCTATTAGCAGCGTTTCGATGAAATCCATAAGTCCAAAATCGAGAAATCCAATAGGAATCAAGAGAGTAATAATTTAAGCTTGTGATTGTATAGCGTTGAATATACGAATCGATTCATTGGCTTCCTTTACATCATGAACCCGCAGAATTTTAGCACCTTTCATTAGCGCATGATAGTGAACTGCAATGGTTCCAGTGACTCGTTCTTCAGGTGGGCAGCCGTCTAAAATTTGCCCAATCATTGATTTGCGGGAAGCCCCAACTAATACAGGGAACGGTTTTTTTGTGAAAGTATCAAGCTGTGCGATTAATTTTAAATTGTGTTCCATTTTTTTCCCAAATCCGATGCCAGGATCAAGCACAATATCGGTAACCCTTGCTTCTTGAAGAAGTTCAATTTTCTGGACAAAGAAATGCTCGACGTCTTCTACAACTCGATCATAACTGGGATTTTGCTGCATCGTTTTAGGATTGCCCTGACTATGCATCAACACGTATGTTGCGTCATATTCTGCACAAAGATTTGCCAATCGAGGTTCTTTTTCCAATCCACTTACATCGTTTACAATTTGTACTCCCATCTCAAGTGATTGCCTAGCTACTTCATACTTTGTGGTATCAACCGAATAAATTGCTTCAGGAAAATGCTCTTTGGCTTTTTCAAAAATTGGAATCACTCGATTAAGTTCTTCTTCCTCACTAACCGGATCGGCATTGGGTCGTGTGGATTCACCACCCACATCAATTATAGCAGCACCTTCTTGCAACATTCGATGAATTCGATCCATTGCTTTGGAAACCCTAATATATTTACCGCCGTCGCTAAAAGAATCTGGTGTGACATTCAGAATCCCCATGATAATGGGAGATACAATCTCTGTACTCGAAAAAGTCGGTGCCATTTTTGTTACCCGTTATTCGTTATTTGGAAGCTACGAATAACGAATTACAATTAACGTGGCTTACCACTCTTCAATCAGGTCGCCAAGTTTGTCTTCTTTCTCAGCCCATTCATCAGCATCAGGTAATGCATCTTTTGTTTCATTGATAATGCGATCTTCCCATGCTTCGGCGAGACGTTCATTTAATTCGATATAGCTTTCCCATTTTTCAGGTACTTCATCATCCGGAAAAATTGCTTCTACCGGACACTCAGAAACGCATGCATCGCAATCAATACATTCGTTGGGGTCGATTGCTAAGAAATTTGGACCTTCACGGAATGCATCAACAGGACAAACGGATGCACAATTTGTGTATTTACATTGAATACATGGCTCGGTTACTACGTAAGGCATGGTGCTATGGAGTGAGTAATGGGATGATTTTCGAACTAAGAATATCTACTTGAACTGAATTAGATTCAATCCAAATAACTATTTCAAAGTAGATTTTAATGCATCAATCGAACCATCAGTTCCTACTGATTCAATGTTCAAAAGATATGCAATCAATTCGTAAATATGAATGTTCTCAACTGTTGGAATTTCTTTTCCAGTTTTAAAATCCGGGCCGTTTACTAGAAATAAACCCTGCATTTCTTTGGCTTGATTATCGTACCCATGTGCTCCACCGATAGCAAAATCTTTTCTTGCTTCAACATGATCTCTTGTGCTGATTAAGTAACCGGTTTCTGGAATAACAACTAAATCCGGGTATCGAGGTGAGTTTTTTAGATGAAAGCGTTCTGGCACATCTTCTTTCTTAAAAACAACAAAGTTCTGTTCAAAAGGTTTCAACTGTCTATATAATATATCAACACTTTCTTCGTCACCTCTCATTGAAAAACTCGTTCCCCAGGAATAAACATCTAAATTTTCGGTATCGATAAAGTCATCGATATATATTATTCGTTCTCTTGACAACTGTGCCATACCATGGTCAGCAGTAATAATAAGATTCACTTTGTCATAAAGATTCTTGGCTTCAAGCTCGTTCATCAAATATCCAACCAATGAATCTGCTTGTTCAATCGCTTGTACAATTTCAACGGAGTTCGGACCGTAATCATGACCAATCCCATCTACAAACGAGAAGTATAATGTACCTAAATCAATCTCTTTTTTGTTATTTAGGGTCATCCAACTAAGTACCGAATCTATTCTATCTGTATTTGGCATTCTTCCATCGTACGGTTTCCAATGCGTTGGCCGCATATTTTGAATTGGTGCTTCAGATCCCACCCAAAACATAGTTCCGGCTCTTACTCCTTGTTTCTCGGCAGTATTCCAAATAGGTTCTCCGCCGTACCAGGCCGCATTTTCAACTTGCTCTCTATTACCCATAGAAAACCAAGTGCCTATGGTACTATCGAACATTGAATTACTTATGAAGCCATTATTTTCCGGGTACAGCCCTGTGGCTATCGCATAGTAATTTGGAAATGTATCTGAAGGATATATGGGAATTAATCCTTCGCTTATTACTCCATTTTCAACCAACATATCAAAGTTTGGTGTGTCAGCTTTTGTAAGATAATCGTATCGAAAACCGTCGAATGAAATGAGTAAAACTTTATTAGGCGTAGTGTCGGTTGCTGAACAGCCGATTAAAAAACATATTTTAAGGATGAGCAGACGGCTCATAGTGCCAATTTATTCGAAAGCTGAGGTTAATTTAAATCTGGCGATTCGATTATTGCCTTTATCTGCCACATAAACTATCTCGTCGAAATAAGCTACTCCTGTGGGTTGATCAAATTGTTTTGGTCCGGCTCCAAATCCACCAAATGAGACTAAAACCTGTCGTGACTGATCTTCAGCGCCGGCCGGTGGCGGAACACCTTCTTGCCCATTAATTTGGAATTGAAAGAGTTTATTCAAGCCTTCATCAACAACAAAAATGTAACTATCATCATCAGAAGAATACGCGATGTCAGAAGGATTCATAAATTTATTGGGCTCATAAAGAAAGCCATCAGCTTGTGTAGTGTCTTGTGCGAGAAGTTTCGAGTTTTGCTGAAAAACAAGTCCATCAACTGTTTCTACAGCATTAATCCAAAGAACACGGAAAGGAATTTCTTTAGTTTGATCTGCCTGTGCAATTAAAAAACTACGATCGTTCGTGAAAGTATCTCGCTGAGGCGAAGCAACAAACGATGCAATAGAACTTATCCCAATACCACTTCTTAATGATGGAATATTCGGATTTAAAGATCGGATTTGGCGCACATTTTGCATCTTTCCGCTTAAAACCCCATTTACTCTTTTGCGGGCGAATTCAAGAACAGTATTATCGGGTGCAGCTACCTGAGTAGTTTCGTCAAACGGGCCACGGCGTGTTACATATAATGTGTTATCACCTAAAATTGTGATTCCTGTAACTTCAACTCGTTCGTAGTTGTTGTTTGAGTTTCGATTTAGTCTGGCGTTTTGGGAAGCTGATGTACTTAAACTGGCATCATCGAATGGGAATATGAGTGTATCCACATAGGTTATTGGACCAGCTCCATTCAGGTTTTTAATTTTAAATATAGCCGGTAAATCCCAAACAATATTGGGATCAATTGATTCAATTACTGTATCAATTCTGGCAGAAACATAAATATTTAAGAGTCGATCTTGAGTTATGGCATTGGCTCCTCTTAATGAAATGCTTGCACGAGGAGATAAATCGGCACGATCTAGTAAATGCAGCCCATTTGCATCGGTCACATAAACAAACTCATCAAAGCCAACATGAACATCATTTGGTGCATCAAAGCCTCCCCAGAATGGTTGCACCGGTGCATAACCGTCTAATTTTTCTAAAGCGGGATCAATTTCACCTTCATCAAAAATGTCGCTGGTATCGTCATTATCTTTTGAATTAAAAATCTGATCGCAAGAGCTGAACCAAAGCCCGGCTATCAAAAAAAATGATATACTTAATATATTTTTCATCATAATGCTACGCTGATCGCAATTCTGTGGATTTCGCCAAGGCGCTCATAAAGTGAATACGAATAATCGGCACGAATACTTCTGTTTGCTAACGGGATTTCAAATCCAGCGCCTAAACTTGGAATTTTGCGCTCTTCAACGCCAAACTCATAACCGGTACGCACAAAAAATTGTTTCATGAAACCGTATTCTGCTCCAATGTTAAATTGTTCAGCATTGTCGCTTGGATTTGTTATCTGCGCTGTTAATACCAATGAAGTTTCATTTCGATCAATCACATCATAAGCTGCGCCAATTAGAAATCGTGTTGGAAGTGATTGTTGCTCTTCCGGTTCTACTTCTATTACTCCATCTAAACTTGTTCTGGTTGTTGTTCCTATTGGTGAAGCATCAAATCCAAAATTGTTTATACCAACGGCAAAACGTAAGCCGGTATCACCTACCAGATATGAAAAGCCAAAATCTATAGCTCCACTGTTGTACTGAATTTCCTCAATTTTTTCCATCAAAAAGCGAACTGTAATACCGTAACTAAACAATTCGGTTACTTTATGTGAAGCTGAAATACCTGTTGAAATGTGTTGAGTACTAAATGTTCTACCCGTTCCAAATGGTTGAAATTCTGTGGTTTCTTTAATATCTCCTGATCCCAAATATTGAAGGGATCCACCAATAGCAAAACTACCAACCTGTTGTACTACACTTATATAACTTTGAGTGATCCCTGCAAAGTACTCAGTTTGACTAATCATCAGATTTGTACCTTCAAGCCGAGCAGAAAGTGCCGGATTCCAGTATAAACTTGATGCGTCGTAGGCATCAGCCATATTTGAATTACCCATAGCGGCACTTCTTGGGTCAACGGCTATTTTTGTAAACTGAAAACCTTCTGTTCCTGCACGATCTTGCCCAAAATCACCTTGTGCAAATACCGGCCCGGCTGAAATCAGCAGTACAAAAGCAGTCGTTATAATCTTTTTAATTCTCATTAAAAACTAACTGATATGCCAACCATGATGTGACGCTGCTCTATATAATTAGCAGGGTTATCATAGGAAGGGAGGTTATTATCTGTAGGATCGAGATAGCGAGGATCTCGGACATTACCGGGAACGTCATAGCTTCGATCGTCTCTCAGGGCTAATAATGCAGCGGAATCAGTAGGATATTGCTTATAACCATCACCCGTAACAGAATTAATAATCACTGAGTTTTTATTGTCAAGTAGATTTGTTATTTCAAGGAAGGTATATAATTTGGTCCCGTTGATATCAAACCATTTACGGAAATTGAAATCCATTGTAAACCATGCTGGTCCAATTTTGCTGTATCTTTTGGCAGGATCGACAACAGTTTCATAAATTGGTCTCCAATCTTCAATACCCGTTACCGGATTTCGTTGAAATCCAACCAGTTCTGTTGGTGTATATCGTGTTCCACTTCGCCATATTGCTGAAAGAAAAACTTGAAAATCGTTTAGAATCCCAATATCCAAAAGAGGGTTGGCACGATCGTAAGTAAATGTAACATTACCTTTAATGTCGAATGGCCTGTCCCAAGCTAGCGGTGTCTCAACATTTGAGCCAATATTTTGCCGGGCATTTATGCTGTTTAAATTGTCGTCGTTTGTTGAACTCAAACCTTCGGCACGCGAATAGGTGAAAGACATTTGTCCACGAAGTAAATCTTTATATCGTTTGATGTACGACATTTCTACTCCACGCGCCCTAGCATAATCTCCATTTATTCGAAATGCTTTGTTAACATCACGGCCATCAACATCTTGCACCCTAATTAACTGTGAGGTTACAAAATCGTACTTATCTCGCCAGAATGCTGATACGTTGAATGCATCATTTGCAGAAATCTGATTTCGTAGTCCTATTTCATACGAAATATCAATCTCAGGATTTAAGTTTGGGTTACCTAAATCGGGTAGATCAGATTGATCTTGAAAGAATGGATCTAAGCCGGCATAAATATAAGTAGGATGTGGAACTCGTGCTGAATGTCCATAATTGAAAAATAATACTTGGTTGTCGCGAACCGGGAACGACACATTAACTTTAGGCAAGAATCGAAATTTAAAACGAAGTCCTAACAATTCTCTGGTATCTTTCTGATAATCTTCAGCAATAAAGTCTGGAATTGTAGAAACGATATTTTCATCTAACGCATCAACGACCGCATCATCTACATATTTACCCGGTGCCCAATATTCAATTCGCGCTCCAATATTAGCAATTAGGCCATTGTATCGCACTTTATCAGTAATAAATAAAGCTCCTCTTTTTGGCTTAACTCTCCAAGCGTCGAAAGTTTCGCCTACACGTAAAGTCTCTGATATCGTGTTTTCATCAATTCGAATTGGTGCTCCAATCCACGGTCTTGTTATGTCAATCCATTGATAGTCATTAAATTTCGCTTCGAAACCAATCACTAATTGATTTACTCTTTCACCGAAAAACTTTGTATAGGTCGATTTCAATGTGAGTTCTTCAGCAAAGTGATCGTGCCAAAGTCGAGCGATACCTCCATTATTGTAATAGCCGGGACCAGCCAATACATACGTAAAATCATCTGTTCCTTCAAATTCTTGAGCAGGCGCTGTAACTATGCTTTCCGGATCAAACTCACTATCTACATTTTCGGGTCTCCAATCACGGCCATTTGCATCCGATCTTAGTCGAGTAAATAGCCTACTGAATTGAACATCATAAAACGAGCTTTCAGTTATAGTTTGGGTTAATTTTATATAGGATAAGTTGCTGTCGTGCGTGTAGGTATTTGCATTATCTAAAAATCCATTTGAGAATGCGAATTGAAATCCGGGCTGAATTTGAGTGTCGGCGTCGGTAATCTGTAGCATTCTTGTATTTTGGTTGATGGTGAGCGAACGATTATAAGCCGCCTGAACTCTTAAGCCGGGTCGCACATTATAATTGAGTTTCAACATCCCATTCCATCGATTACCTTGCCGCGGTGACCAGAATTCATTGCCGGAGATAGAAGAATTAATCTGATTTGCAGATAACTTAGTATATCCATCTGTTAGCCCAACTTGCCCAGTAAGGAAGAACGTCATAGTACCCGGCAGATTAATTCCAATTGCCGGTAATAGTTTTTCAGTAAGTATGCTCGGTCCGCCAATATTAAGTTCGTAAACATCTTCAAAAAAATTCGCTTGGTTACTCATCACATTCGAGCCCACATTGTCTCTCTTGTGTGTGAAAGTCCCTTCGTAGGTATTGCCACCATTTTGAGTTTGAACGGCAACTACTCCTGAGGTGACATCGCCATATTCTGCGCCGACACCACCTGTAATCACTTCTATATTCGAAAATGAATTTGATCCTAAATCCAAACCAAAACCTGTTCCGGCTAAAGGATCTTGGGCAGACACGCCATCAACAACAAATCCAGTTTCGTATGCCCTTCCTCCTTTTATATAAAGTCCCGTTGGATCTTTTACAACACCCGACTGAAGTGAAACTGCATCTTCCACTCTTTGAATGGGTGCAGCATCTAAATCTTGTTTTGAAATAGTTACTGATGTATTTGATTTTTCAACATCAAAAATGGGGGCTTCGCCTATTACTACCACTTCTTGATCCGACTCATACACTTCTTCTTCAAGTGCATGATTTATTTCTGTGGTTTCGCCATCTACTACTTTAACACCGGTAATTTGGACGCGCTTGAATCCTAAAAATGAAATTTCGATGGTGTATTCACCCGGTCTCACATTTCGGATGGTAAACCGCCCGTCGAGATCGGTGGCTGCACCTAAGTTGGAGCCAATTATCCGCACACTTACGGTTGGTAAAGACTCATTAATTCCTGCTTCGGTAATAACGCCACTTATATTACCGGTTCCTGCCCGTTGTGCAATAGCATCGAGTGAAATCAACCCAAAAAGAAAAAAGAAACCAAGTAGTAGGATGTTCCTCATAATGCTATTGTTTAAAGTTGAGTCGGTTGATTAGTAGTTCATTTAGCATATCTGCTAAATTATTATTGCCGTTGGCATCCCTCAAATCAATACTAAAATAAATGACATTCTGCTCGTTATTTTCGATGGCAACTGCTTCATTACCTTGATAATTTTGATTAAAACCAATTAGCGTTGTAGCCTGAAAATTTGTGGAATAAAGCTCTGTTGCACCACCTGCTGCTTTTAATGGATAATTTCCAACAATTCGATTTCCGATAGAAAGTTCGGGGGCATTTATTCCAGCCGATGTAACAATTAACGTATTACTGTTTATCAAAAAATTTGTCTGAATACCGGATAATACACCAATGGAATCGACTGGTAAAAAGCTGAATATTTCATCGTTTTGACTAATGCCTTTCATTGGGATATTCACAAACATAGTACCGCCGGCATCAAAAAATTCAGATGCTATATCTAGTGCGTATGTAATATTTCTGTCAATATCATTCGAAATCCAATAAATGTGATCCCATGTACTGAGTGTTTTTTTCAAAGTTGGGTCTGTAACTACGGGAAATGCAGATGAGAGAGCAACTTTATTTTGGGCAACATCACCATCATTAATAATCCATTGATCAGGAGTTATTCCAATACTGGCTAATAAATTCTTATGAAAAGCTGCCGCAGAGCTGGAAGCTGACCCTCTAAAATCATTGATAAATAACGTGTTTGATTTTTTTGATTTCACGTACCATGATATTGAATCAACTCTACTTACTGCACCAGCATTATCTATTGCACGAACATAAAATGTGTTCATCTCATCAACAACAATACCGGGAATGGTTACACCTTGTAATGTGGTAAAACTCCTGCCTTGAAAAACATTGGCATCAACCAAGCCTGCCATATTGTTATCAAATTCAAGATTGATAAAAATTCTATTCTCATCTGTTGGAATCGGAATCTCAATCCAATCAGATTGTTTATCATTTACCGATACTTCTGTTCTACTGATGTTTCCCAGGCCATCCGGGTCATTAATTGTCCAGCCAAAGCTAGCTATAGAAAACATGGTATCAGCCGGTAATTCAGTCTGATTTAAAGATACACTTGGTGCTGAATTAACAATCGGAAAAACCAATCTAGCGCCATCTATATCTTTTGCCCCTTCATTATCTATTGCTCGAATTTTGAATAGAACATTGTCTTCGCTTAAGCCTTCTTCTATTGGCAATATGAACGTACTATCTGTTCTTTTTGTAAAATTCCAGGCATTATCTGAAGTGTCATTTATTGCATATTCATAGCCGATGATAAAACCATCACTATCTGTACCCCACCATGAGATATTAATCTGACTCGACAGTCTGAAATCACCTTCTCTGTTAATTTGCTCAACGGTCAAGAATGTATTTGGGGGATTATTCTCTACGAATTCTCCTGTAGGAGCTGAATCACAGGTTACCAAAATGAAAATGCCTGTAATTAGTAGAGATATGTTTTTAACTGAGTTCAATTGCTATGTAGTAAAAAAGATGCAAGCTGAGTTGCCCCAGCCTGCATTAATATTATTTATTTGATAAGCATCATTTTTCGAGTGCTTACAAAAGATCCTGCTTCAATTCGGTAGATATACATACCACTAGCAAGTGCAGAGGCATTAAATCGTACGCTGTGTTTAGCAGCTGTTAATTGCTCTCCATTAACAAGAGTCGCAACTTTTCTTCCAAGCATGTCATAGACAGTCAATGTCACTTTACTTGCTTGTGGCAATGCAAAGTTGATATTTGTGCTAGGGTTGAATGGGTTTGGATAGTTTTGGTCTAAATTAAACTCGGTTGGAACTCCATTTACTAAATCGTTAGATGTAACGATACCACGAGTTAATGTAATTGTACGATATATTGGCATAAAGTCGTCGCCAAAGTTTCCGTATGAGCCACGAACATCCAAGGTGTCAGAGCCATCACTTACACGAACATTCCAAACAAACTCAGCTGATTCACCAACGGCTAATCCTGCACCTGCAAGTAATCCGTCTAGTTCTGTTCCGGCAATCGTGATAACAGCATCAGCGGCGTCGTTGTTTGATGGATATTCAACAACAAGAGAAGTGTCAGCGGCATTATACAATGCCCAAGCATACGTAACTGCATCGCCATCGAAATCTTCGGTTCCATTCCATGAAACTTCAACGTCTCCAGTTACTTCAATAGAAGCGCCATCTTCAGGAGCAACTAGACTGAAGTCTAATACCGGAGTAAATGCGTTATCATCTGCAGTGATAAAGTCTTCGACATTTCTAGGATGAAATTTAGGTACTCCAAATGAAGCAGCAACAACTGCATAAGCTTCCAATGTTTTGTTCAATCTGATACTGTGATTGATATCGTAAGATACACCTACTGTACCAATTTGAGTATCTGATCGAATATCTTCATTAAATACTGCGCCGTCAGCAGAATCTGCGTCCACATTTTTAAGAATATATTCGCCGAATATACCTCGGCTTACAAACTGTGCATTCTCAAATTTAACAAGCATTCCTTCGTATGGTTCTAGTTCAGCATCCTGTGTCATAGCAACTACAGCGTCTGTTGTAATAACAGGAATAACTGTTGAAGGGTCGTTACCTGTTGTACCCATAGTGAATTCAACATTGATAAGCTGCGTAAGAGTTAATGAATTTGAAGCAACTGCTGCTTCGAAAACTTCACCTGATGTTACAGTTATTTGGTCGCCACGGTTTAGTGCCTGATTTGCAGAAGTTTGCTCTAGGAAAATACCACTCCAAGGTGCGGCCGCATCTTGAAGAATAATCACGCCGTCATTAAAGTCTGATACAATAATACCTGTGATATCCATACCGCGTACTCCGGCACCAAGTAAAGGACTTGGACCTGCACCGCCGTCACCAGTTTGTTGAAGAAGTGAAATAGAATCAATGGCGCCATCCTGAACGAAATAGCTGTATGCGCCGGCTAATGGGCCGCGACCTGTTAAATCATCACTGTCAGTAGCAATCATGAAGAAAGAAACTGCTGTAAAGTTACCCTGAGCAGGAATGGTTGCTGAATAAACATCGCCGGCAGCCGACATGGTTAATGTATCAGTAACACCAGCCGCAGAATAAACTAATTCTACACCGGTAACTGTTTTGCCTTCCACACCAACTACTGTAGCAGATACTGTAACAGCATCAGAAGAAGTGACTGAAGAATCAGACTGCATTACGTTAGAGAATACAGGTGGTAATCCAAGAATCTCAACATCATTTGGCCAACTGAATACATCACCACCACCTAAATCTTGTCCATCAACAAAGCGTGTTTCATTCAACCAAACAATGCCATCTTCAAATGGGTTAATGCTGAACGCCTGTGAATTAGGAGTAACATTTCCATCCGGATCATCGCCTACTAAGTTGATAAAACCACTTAAATTCACAACAGCGCCCGGTGCCGGGGGAACAAACTCAGGATCTGTATCTGTGCGGCGATAGTTAAATGAAGGCAAATAAGCTACACGGTCGTTACGGAAACGAAGTGATGTATCATAAATGTAGATTCTAGAACTATTTTCATTAATGGCCCAGTTTGGTCTGTCACCGGTAGAAACGTTAGAAACAACAGCGCCGTTAATTTTTACATAAGCACCGTTGTACTTGCCATAATTCCCTGCGTTGATCTCATGAGTACCATCTGCATTCAATACGTTGATGTCGGCAGCTGAAATTTCCCATGGATCAAGAAGACCTGCGTAAGCTGGTAATTCAGCATTTACATTGCCAACTAATGCTGCAGATTCAACTGAAAACTGACCAGTTGCATTGAAAAACCCAAGTGAACCTGTAACAGTAATTACATCACCACGTGTGAAGCCTTCTAATAGAGCGTAATCAGATTCAACTAGTTGAATAGACATACCTGCACGACCTTGAGAAACTGCAGCTGTATCTGTCACAAATACGTGAATGCGGCTGATTCTATCAATAATTCCATCAGAATCATCATCTGTGGGAGTTGCAAGTCCTGAGCTTCTTGGATAAGAAACTACAACGGCAGTAAATGTAACTTCCTCACCCGCTAAAGGATGCCCGGCAATAATATCTTGGTTAAATTCAGATAGGTTTCTATATCTGTTTAATTCAGCAACTGAAAACTCAACACCAACTGTGTGAGAACCAAGTCCTGTGAAATCATCCTGATCCAGTACAATCCACTCAGAATTAAACTCGTTGGTACCAAATGAGCCGGCAGGTACATTGTTACCAGATTCCCAAGCTGCTTTTCTTACAAGCGTATGGTCTTGAGTACCATTCTCAACACCGGCAACATCCCAACCACTTCCCGGATCGCCATCCCAAGTACCTAACCAGTCTATAACTTCAAAACCTACATCAGTGGCTGAGTCACCTTTTACTAAGGCAAATCCATCATCTCCATTACTTAGGAACTGAAATTCATAGTCAGTAAAAACACCGATGCCAGCAGAATCAGCTGAAGGGTGTCCGATAACATAAACATCGCCGGGTGCTATAAAAGCTCCTTCCGGGAAATTATTCCAAAATTCAAATTCACCCACTGTACTAGGGTCATTGCTAACATTAGGAAAAGCCCATCCGTCAAGAAACACAGTATCTTGAGTTGGATTATAAATTTCCATTGCTTTGTTATTGCTCGAACCTTCCATGTATTGGGAGAAGAACAACGTTTTATCTTGTGCCTGTACATTTGTTGCAACTGCAACTAGCAGCAGTACAGTGAAGCATTGTATCAATTTATTCATATTGATTGTATTTATTTGATGATTACGATTTTACCTGTTTGAACCTCTCCTGAAGTCAAATCCTTTACGGAGTACAGGTAAAGCCCCGATGTTAGGATTTGATTGGCATTTGATTGCAAGTCCCACGCATGTTCACCGCCGGGGAGAACACGAGGGTCGTCACTGAAATTGGAAAACCATCCAATATCGCCACTATATGTATTTGAATCGTGAGTAAACTCGCCAACTATATCGCCTGCAATAGTGTAAACTCGAACTTCAGCTCTTGCCGGCAGATTATAGAAATATATTTTTCGTTCGCTTTCCAGTGTACCATCCCAAGCCGCATTTACCCTATACGGGTTTGGATAAACCCCAACTTGAAATTCTTCTGCACTACTGGTGAAATTTTCATTAACCGGTGTACCCGGAAATACTCTAACGGCGTTGATATTTGGACTTGTTTCCAA
>Ga0316205_10002446_pt1 | contig 19329 bp, 22 predicted proteins | sample 3monthpyrite_MG_FD_204941 | JGI IMG/M metagenome (GOLD analysis project Ga0316205, IMG submission 204941) | Microbial mat bacterial communities from mineral coupon in-situ incubated in ocean water Damariscotta River, Maine, United States -... | ecosystem: Environmental > Aquatic > Marine >... | reverse complement strand
CTGGCGGTTTTAAAGGGGCAACTGTACAGTATTTCGGTAGCAGTAAAGATATTCAGATTCGTGTCGCCCCGAAAGAAGGTGTTACTCAGGCTGATATTGGTACGAAAGTATTGGCTGCTCTGGTTAAGGATGAGCCCAAAGTTGAGCGACGTCGGAGTGAATATGTTGGTCCCCAGGTCGGTGATGAATTGACAGAGCAGGGTGGTCTGGCCATGTTATACGCACTGATCGGTATTCTGGTTTATGTAACGTTACGATTTGAATATCGTTTTTCTCTGGGTTCTGTTGCAGCCCTGGTGCATGATGTAATGATTACACTGGGCTTCTTTGCATTATTTCAGTTTGAGTTTGATCTAACGGTATTGGCAGCATTGCTTGCGGTGATAGGGTATTCATTGAATGATACGATTGTTGTTTATGATCGTATCCGCGAAAATTTCCGTAAGATACGTAAAAAAACTTCGCTGGAAGTGATGAACATATCAATCAATCAGACACTTTCCCGCACATTGATTACCTCTGTAACCACTTTGCTAGTATTGCTTGCATTGTTTTTTCTCGGCGGTGAAGCAATTCATGGTTTTGCGTTGGCGTTACTGGTTGGTGTTATCATTGGTACATACTCATCAATTTATGTTGCGAGTACGGTTGCGCTTAAATTGGGTGTGAGCAAATCTGACTTGATGCCAGTGAAGAAAGAAGGTGAGGAGTTTGATGCTCCGTAAGTGTAGCATCTGGCGTTCTATTTTTTATCACTGTAGGAGTGAATTCATTCACGAAGATTTTGCTTGTGAATAAATTCACGAACACGTGTTTCAATCTAGAGAAGTAATAACATAATTATCTGAAATTTCACTCAGATAAATACAAATCAAGCCTTGCGAATTTTATCTGCAGTATCAGACATGTCCAGTACTGAATCCATCGGGTCTGACTCATCCAGTCGGGAATCAACACCACCGCAAATTACACTGGATTTTTTAATACAAACATCCTGATTGACGTTATGTACCGTAATGGTGGCCCAGACAACCGCAATACCCCAGAGCAGTATGCCTAATCCGATAGTATTCCAGCTGACAGTATTCAGGCCCAGTGGACCACCCAGAAAGCCGTAGATAAAACTGGCAATCCCACCAGTCCAGAACACGGCTATCGGTGCAGCGCAGCAGCCCGCACAGCCATAACGACAAACGGCCAGAGGGGGGATGAAAAAAGATAGAAAGTATCGTTGCATAGTTGTCTTTTATAATGTGTTGCTTACAGGATAAATATTTTCCAGTTCTTTGTATAACACAAGATTAAAAGACTGTGAATACCCTTGCTGCTTATCTGACTAAAAATTAATGCGCCCTGATAGTAGCTGGGGCTTCATTCTTCTGTTCCAGTTTCATTCTCAGACGAAGATTATTGACTGAACTTGCATGGGCAACGGCCGTTTCCTGACTAATTCTGTTTTCACGAACGAGTTCATACAGTGACTGGTCAATGGATTGCATGTCAGATCCGGTGCTTTTTTCCAGACTTTCACGCAGATCCCAGAACTCACCACGGCGTATCAGGTCAATAGTTCGAGATGTTGGTAGTAATAGTTCAAATGCGAGTACCAGCCGACCATCAGTCCCGCTGATCAGTCGCTGTGACAGAACCGCTTTAAAACTACCTGCAATGGTATTCAGAATCTGATCTCTTTCATGGTCCTGGAACATATTGATAATACGCTCAAAGGTTTGAGTCGTATTGTTTGCATGCAGGGTCGTCAGGCACAAGTGGCCGGTTTCTGCAAATTCCAGCACATGTTCCATCGTTTTACGATCACGTGTTTCACCGATCATCAGAACATCAGGTGACTGGCGGACAACATTAACCAGAGCCTTGTCATAGCTATTTGTATCAACACCAATTTCCCGCTGGCTAACGACGCTTTTGCCATGAGGAATATCATATTCAAGTGGATCTTCAACAGTAATGATATGTCCGAGATTGTTTTGGCTGCGGTAATTTATCATCGCGGCTAGCGTGGTTGATTTCCCCGCACCCGCAGCACCGGTAATAAAAACCAGTCCATTTTGTTGCATAACGACTTCTTTCAGTGAGTCAGGTAGGCGCAGGTCCTGGAAATCCGGAATTTCATCCGGGATTGCGCGAATAGCCAGTGATGTGTGTCGGCGTTGTTTATAGACATTAATTCTGAAGCGACCCAGATCAGGCAGGGTGACGCCAATATTTATTTCATGTTCGCTCTCAAACTGTTGTTGCTGATCACCGATTAAAATCAGTTGCAACATTTTGTCAATCTGGCTACTCAGGAGTGGTTTATCAGATTCCCGGTCAATCAGTTTCCCATGCACGCGAAAAGCAGGCGGCGTATCTGCACAAAGTAGCAGGTCACTGGCTTCGAGATCGCGCATTTTACGCAACAGTTTTGATAAATGATCCATTGTTCTTCATTCCCTTGTTTATAAATAATCAAGGGAAGGATCACCTGAATGGGTCAAAAAGGCAAGTTTTTGCCCATTATTATACTAAATATAAGGTATTAAATCGGGGAGGGAGGCTTATTTATCACATCCTTGTGCTGTTTTATGTACTATCCAATTTATAACGAATCAGAGCGTTACGAAATCTTACGGTCTTCACGAGCAAAGGGGATGACCTTTGCTGAATCCTCGCAAGGCTCATCAAAGTCGAGGGCTTTTTTATCTTTTACGGGAGTGATAGCAAGTATTTCAAACACGTTGTTATCTGCTTCAAAGCTTTTCATTATGGCCAGATCTTCCATTCCGCCCAAAACATCGCGCATCACCATTTCCATAGCCTTAGGGCCAAGGACAGAGTGATTATGATCTTTTTTGGACATTGCGTTACCACCTGTTTGTTTGTCGTTATTGTGTTATATGCTGCTTAATTTAACGGCAAGTCAGGGTGTAAACTTGAATCGAATTAATTAGTAATCAAGGGATTCAGAACTTGATGTATTTTCTTGGGAATTATGAAAAAATAAATATTAAACAATAGCTTGAAGGATAAACTTTGAGTTGTTGCTAATGTTATTACCGAAAATTTATTATTAATAATTGTGATCTTCTTAGCGTTTTAGCAGCTTGTTTTTAAAATGCTGCTAAAACAGCCTAAAGCGAATTACCTGTCCACATTTTCAGGTACAAAGGGTTGAAGCCTGCGCATGATGGCATGGTGTATTTTAGCTGTACCTGCAATAATGTTACCCGTTTCAAGGTAGCTGTCACCGCCACGAAAGTTCGTTACTATGCCTCCCGCTTCCTTGACTAATAGAACGCCGGCAGCCATATCCCATTCACTTAAACCCAGCTCCCAGAATCCATCCAGACGACCTGCGGCGACATAAGCCAGGTCGAGTGAGGCAGCGCCGGGACGTCGAATACCCGCTGTATCAGGGAATAATACCTTGAACATCTCCATGTAAGCATCCAGGTATTGTTGTTGTCTGAACGGAAAACCGGTTCCCAATAAGGCACCTTCGAGCTCTTTTTGAGCTGTCACACGTAAACGGTGATTATTTAACTGAGCGCCTTCCCCCCTGGATGCGGTAAACAGTTCCTGGCGGACCGGGTCATAGATCACTGCCTGATCAAGTTTTCCTTTGTGTTTCAGGGCGATAGAAACGGCAAAGTGAGGGAATCCGCGGACAAAATTAGTGGTGCCATCGAGAGGATCAATAACCCAGAGGTAATCATCCTGATTACCGTTACTGCCACTTTCTTCAGCCAGAATACCGTGGTCAGGGAAAGCTTTGCGTAGCGTATAAATAATTTCCTGTTCTGCGAGTTTATCGACCTCGGTAACAAAGTCGTTACGTGATTTTGTCTCGATCGTGAGCGTATCAACGCGGTCGGCGTAGCGCATAATAATATTTCCGGCATTTCGTGCAGCACGGATGGCAATGTTTAACATGGGGTGCATGGCGCAGAACCTGTGGTATTTACAACGAGGCGCAAGCATAGCAGAAATCAATACAATCCGAAAATATGGTTTAATAGCTATTCGGGTTTTTATGTTATTTAAAGGCAAGCAATACATGATGGATTTATCGAATATACGAATTGTACTGGTTGAAACCAGTCATCCGGGTAATATCGGTGCAACTGCGCGCGCGATGAAAAATATGTGTCTGGAACAATTAATTCTGGTTAGTCCTGAGCATTACCCGGATGAGCGTGCTTTTGCCAGAGCTGCTGGCGCGATCAGTGTGTTGGAAAACATCAAGGTTGTTGACTCACTCGAAAAGGCATTGGAAGGAACCTGTCTGGCGGTCGGTGCGAGTGCGCGACCCCGAAGCCTGAAATGGCCTCAGTACACTTCAAGAGAAGTTGCGCCGGAATTATTGCGTGAAGCAAAACAAGCGCCCGTCGCAGTCGTTTTTGGTCGTGAGCGCACTGGGCTTACCAATCAGGAATTACAGCTTTGTCATTCCAGGGTACATATTCCATGTAATGAGTCTTATAGTTCCCTGAATATAGCTGCTGCTGTTCAGGTGATTGCGTATGAGTTATACCAGGCCGCAAACCAGCTAACCGAAGTTCAACCAGAGGTGCAACCTGAATTTGCACCACATGATGAAATGGAGCGTTTTTATAAGCATCTAGAGGCGGTCATGATAAGGGCAGATTTTCTTAACCCGGATAAGCCAAAAAAACTGATGTTACGTCTTCGTCGCCTGTTTAACCGGGCTCGGCCTGACCAACAGGAACTCAATATTTTGCGAGGTATTTTAACGGCGGTAGAACAAAAAAAGCGCTAGATATAAATTAATACGGGACTGGGCGCGAAGCCTTGCAGTCTGGATAATGTTGCTGTCGCCGGGCAATAATAATGGTGTCTTTTTGAGCTCACCTCGACGCTGTTCCGGTCTCACCATATATAAATACATATTAGCCATAGCTAATACCTAGTATTCTGGTAAACTAAAGTTCTGTTGAATTTTTTCTGGATCTCAGCATGTTCAAGCGTCTTCGTGAAGATATAACCTGTGTATTTGACCGCGACCCTGCGGCTCGCAACGTGATGGAAATTCTATTTTCCTATCCGGGCGTTCATGCGCTGTTATTTCATCGTCTAAATCACCGGCTCTGGCACTGGAAGCTGAAATGGCTGGCTCGCTGGATTTCGTCTTTTTCACGCTGGTTTACGGGTGTCGAGATTCATCCCGCTGCTAAAATTGGTCGTCGGTTTTTTATCGATCATGGCATTGGAGTGGTGATTGGTGAGACAGCTGAAATTGGCGATGACTGCACCCTGTATCATGGAGTTACATTGGGTGGAACCAGCTGGCGCAAAGGCAAGCGTCACCCAACTCTGGCTGATGATGTTGTCGTTGGTGCAGGCGCTAAAATTCTCGGTCCAATCACGATAGAAAGTGGAGCTCGTATCGGCTCCAATGCTGTAGTACTAAAAGATGTCTGTGCAGGCAGTACCGTGGTTGGTGTACCTGGGCGTATCATCAATAAAAAACCGGCTGAGAAAAAGGAGACCGGTCAGGCAGCTCATCGCAAGGCTATCGCAGATAAGCTCGGTTTTGATGCTTATGGTATGCATGATGAAATGCCCGATCCAATCGCAAATGCAATTAATGCGATGCTTGATCATATACACCTGATGGATAAAAGGCTGGAAGATATGTGTGCTGCTATAAAGGGACTAGGCGCCGAAATTGGTGATATGCAACTCAGTGATCTGGGGCCGTGTGAAATTAGTAGTGCGGTCAGTAGCACGCCGTCCAGTATAGAAGACGCATGCGACATGCCTCAAGATAATACCGAAGCCAACAAGACAGATTCAGATAAATAAGTTCAGGCCAAGTTACTGATTATTATACGGGTAATAATACTTGACTATTATTGTCAGGTATTATAGAATTTCTGTATTAAGTGGCGAGCAAGAAGTGTGTGCTCGTGTATTAGAATATTATTTTATTTTGCAGGACAATGCAATGAGACTGACTACAAAAGGCCGTTATGCGGTCACTGCGATGCTTGATCTGGCAATACGTTCAGGTCAGGGGCCCATTTCTCTGGCAGAGATTTCAGAACGCCAGGGTATTTCTCTTTCTTATCTGGAACAATTGTTTACACGTTTACGCCGTTCCGAGCTTGTTAAGAGCACACGTGGTCCCGGGGGTGGATATACCCTGAGCCGTGATGCCAATGACATCGCAGTAGCGGATGTTATTACCGCTGTGGATGAAAAAGTAGACAGCACACGCTGTGGTGGTCTTGGTAATTGTCAGGATGATGAGCGTTGTTTAACACATGATTTATGGATGGATCTGAGTGAGCAGATTTATCTGTTTCTGAGTGGCATATCACTGGGAAACCTGGTTACGCGCGAAGGTGTGCGTAAAGTTACTGAACGTCAGAGTGAATCTGTTGAGCCAAGTGAAAACTTGACTGCCAGTCTATCAAATTAAGTGAGGCTTTAGCGTGAGTGATAGAAAATTACCTGTATATCTAGATTACTCTGCAACCACGCCGGTTGATCCGCGTGTTGCTGAAAAAATGTGTACTTATCTTACTCCGGATGGTGATTTTGGTAATCCGGCTTCACGTTCTCATGAATATGGCTGGAAAGCTGATCAGGCAATTAAACAGGCAAGGTCAGATGTTGCCGAACTGATCAATGCCGATCCAAAGGAAATTGTCTGGACTTCAGGTGCAACAGAATCTAATAACCTTGCAATCAAGGGTGTTGCACATTTTTACAAGAAAAAAGGCAAGCATATTGTTACTTGCAAGACCGAGCATAAAGCGGTGCTTGATACTTGTCGCCAGTTAGAGCGTGAAGGTTATGATGTTACATACCTGTCACCAGAAAGTACTGGCCTGATAGATCTTGATAAACTCAAGGCTGCCATGCGTGATGACACAATTTTGGTGTCAATCATGCATGTGAATAATGAAATTGGTGTTATTCAGGATATCAAGGCAATCGGTGAGATGACACGCGAGCGTGGCATAATTTTTCATGTTGATGCTGCGCAAAGTGCGGGTAAGGTTGAGATTGACCTGGAGGACATGAAAGTTGATCTGATGTCATTTTCTGCACATAAAATTTATGGTCCGAAGGGTATGGGTGCTTTATACGTGAGACGTAAACCCCGTATTCGCCTGGAAGCACAGATGCATGGTGGTGGCCATGAACGTGGTATGCGTTCGGGAACACTTGCAACGCATCAGATTGTGGGTATGGGTGAAGCCTTTCGTCTTGCAAAAGAAGAAATGGCCGCAGATAACGAACGTTTGATGATGTTACGTAATCGTCTCTGGGATGGTCTGAAAGATATGGAAGAGGTGTACCTGAACGGTGATCTTGATCAGCGTGTAGCTGGTAATCTGAATATCAGCTTTAACTATGTCGAAGGTGAATCACTGATTATGGCTGTAAAAGATCTGGCTGTATCATCCGGTTCGGCATGTACATCGGCAAGTCTGGAACCCTCTTATGTTTTACGAGCAATCGGACGCAATGATGAACTTGCACATAGTTCTATTCGATTTACGTTTGGACGTTTCTCAACGGTGGATGATGTTGATTACACAATTGAACTCATGCGCAGTAAAGTAGAGAAATTACGTGACTTGTCACCGTTATGGGACATGTTTAAAGAAGGTGTTGATCTGTCAAAAGTTCAGTGGGCAGCTCATTAATTTATTGAAATTTTATTACGAGGTTAGCAGTCATGGCATATAGCGACAAAGTTATCGATCATTATGAAAATCCACGTAACGTAGGTTCTTTTGACAACAAGGAAAGCAGCGTTGGTACGGGAATGGTAGGTGCACCGGCTTGTGGTGATGTAATGAAATTACAGATCAAGGTTAATGAGCAAGGTGTTATTGAAGATGCCAAGTTTAAAACTTACGGTTGTGGTTCTGCGATTGCATCAAGTTCACTGTTAACCGAATGGGTTAAAGGTAAAACGCTTGATGAAGCACGTGAAATTAAAAACACAGATATTGCTGAAGAACTGGAATTACCTCCGGTAAAAGTTCATTGTTCAGTGCTGGCTGAAGATGCGATAAAATCAGCAATAGAAGATTACCAGAGCAAGCAGGATTAAAATCAGGTTGTTAACCTGACATATTATAGAGTGTTTTAAACATGGCAATTACACTGACAGATGCAGCAGCAGAACGCGTTAAGGGCTTTCTTGAAAGTCGTGGTAGTGGCATTGGTCTGAGGCTGGGCGTGAGGACGTCTGGCTGTTCAGGCATGGCCTATGTTCTGGAGTTTATTGATGAGCTTGATGAAGCTGATCAGGTATTCGATTGTAATGGCGTCAAGGTTATTATCGACCCGAAAAGCATGGTTTATCTTGATGGAACCGAACTGGATTTTAAGCGCGAAGGTTTGAACGAAGGTTTTGAGTTCAATAACCCGAATGTTAAAGACAGTTGTGGTTGCGGCGAAAGTTTTACTGTCTGATTATTGAATCAGCAGCACAGGTATCCAGATCATGTCGTTCGATCTTTCCGCTGATTATTTTAGTCTGTTCGACTTACCCGTTTCCTATTCAATTGACAATGCACTCCTGACACAGAAATATCGCGACTTGCAACAAGTCGTTCACCCGGACCGGTTTGCGAATGCAACGGAGCAGGAACGTAGATTATCACTTCAATATACGACTCATCTTAATGAGGCGGTCAATGTTCTGAAAGATCCACTAGCCCGCGCACGTTATCTGCTGGAACTTAAAGGTGTTCAGTGGGATGATGAGCAAAGCACATTGTCAGACCCTGCATTTCTAATGCAGCAAATGGAGTTGCGTGAAGCCTTGTCTGATGTGCGAGAGCAGGTTGACCCGTTGGAGGCTGTTGCTGATATTATTTCAGAAGTGACTACGATTATTCGTGGCAATAGCTGTCAACTTGAAGAGATGTTGGAATCAGATGATCAGGATGAATGGCTGAAAGCAAAGGATCAGGTAAGAAAAATGCAATTTCTTAAAAAATTGATTTCCGAAGCAGAAGCTGTGGAAGCAGAGCTTGAAGATAGCTAAAGCGTATTGGCAAAATAAATTATGGCATTACTACAAATTTCTGAACCCGGACAAACGACCGCTCCCCATCAGCATAAACTTGCTGTGGGTATTGATTTGGGTACAACCAATTCGCTGGTGGCCACAGTTCGCAGTGGTCAAGCGACTGTGTTACCTGATGAATCAGGTCATCGCCTGTTACCGTCTGTTGTTCGTTATCAAAAGGACTGTGAACCTCAGGTTGGTCAGCAGGCCAAGGATGCCGCGCCCATAGATCCGATGAACACCATTATGTCTGTAAAACGGTATCTGGGCAGAGGTCTGGAAGATATAGCAAAAAAAGAATTTGTCAGTTATGAGTTCACTCAGACAGATTCAGCTGTTCCCCGTTTTAATACAGAAGCGGGTGAGATAAGTCCGGTTGAAGTTTCGGCTGATATATTAAAAGTTTTACACAAGCGCGCAGAAGCCTCGTTGGGTGGTGAATTACAGGGGGCTGTTATTACGGTACCAGCCTATTTCGATGATGCGCAGCGTCAAGCTACCAAAGATGCTGCAAAACTTGCTGGCCTGAAAGTACTACGGTTGCTGAATGAACCTACAGCAGCTGCTGTTGCGTATGGCCTGGATAAAAAAGCAGAAGGCGTTGTTGTTATTTATGACCTGGGTGGCGGTACCTTTGATGTTTCTATCCTGAGATTAAACAAAGGCGTGTTTGAAGTCATGGCGACAGCTGGAGACAGTGCGCTGGGCGGTGATGATATGGATGCGGCTATTGCAGGCTGGATGATGCAGCAAGCTGGCATTGATCCCGAGTCCGATCAGGCACAAATGCGCAGACTCATGCATGAGGCGCGTCGACTTAAAGAAGCGCTGACAGACAATGAAACTGTTAGCGTCAGCATTGAACGAATGGATGCGAGTGTCTGGCAAGGTGAGCTTGATCGTACGCAAATGAATGAGCTGATTGACCCGCTTATTCGCAAAACCCTGAGCCCATGTCGTCGTGCATTACGCGATGCTGGTATAAGTGTCGATGATATCGAAGATGTCGTTATGGTGGGTGGTTCCACACGTGTACCCAGAGTCAGGGAAAAGATTGAAGATTTTTTTGGTAGAACACCTCTGGTTGATATTGACCCGGATGAAGTGGTGGCTATCGGGGCTGCAATTCAGGCCGATGTGCTGGTAGGTAATAAACCCGATGATGAAATGTTACTGCTGGATGTCATTCCCTTATCTCTGGGTCTGGAAACGATGGGTGGGCTGGTTGAAAAGCTGATTAATCGCAATACCACGATTCCGGTTGCACGTGCGCAGGAATTTACGACATATAAAGACGGGCAAACTGCCATGTCATTACTGGTTGTTCAGGGCGAACGCGAGATGGTGAAAGACTGTCGTGAACTTGCGCGCTTTTCATTACGTGATATCCCTCCCATGGTAGCAGGCGCTGCACGTATTCGTGTAACCTTTCAGGTTGATGCAGACGGCTTGTTGAGCGTGGAAGCTGAGGAGTTAACCAGTGGTGTAAAAAATAGTATTGAAGTCAAACCTTCGTATGGACTCGAAGATAATGAAATAGAGAAAATGTTACGTGATTCTATCGATCATGCCACGGATGATATGGAAGCACGACGTTTACGCGAGCAACAGGTAGAAGCCGAACGTGTTATTGAAGCCTTGCAAGCCGCTCTGAAAAAAGATGGTGAGCTTTACCTGTCGGAAGATGAGCGAGATAAAATTGATCAGGCTTTGCTGCACTTGCAGGAAATGCATCAGGGTGAAGACCCGCAGGCAATAAAGGCTGCAATTAAAGCGCTGGAAAAAGTGTGTGATGCCTATGTTGAAAAGCGTATGAACTCCAGTATACAGGAAGCCATGTCGGGACATAAAGTCACAGATTTTGAAACATAATATAATATGGTCGCTCTGACTGATATACAGAGCTTGTAACTGACGAGGATTAAAAAAATGCCACAGATCATCATATTGCCCCATGAGGAAATCTGTCCTGAAGGGATAGCTTTCGAGACAGAGCCGGGTATCACTATTTGTGATGCTGCTTTGAAACATGATGTTGATATTGAGCATGCTTGTGAGAAATCATGTGCCTGCACGACGTGTCATGTCTATATTCGTGAAGGACTGAGTTCGTTAAATGAATCTACCGAAGATGAAGATGACCTGCTTGATAAAGCCTGGGGGCTGGAGCCGGATTCTCGTCTGAGTTGCCAGACGGTTATTGGTAAGCGTGATCTGGTCGTTGAGATTCCCAAGTACACAATCAACATGGTTTCAGAAAACCACTAGGAGTTTTTTATGAGTCTGAAGTGGACAGATACGCTGGATATAGCAATTGAACTGAGTGAAAAATTTCCTGACATTGCTCCTCAGACGATTCGTTTTACTGATTTACATCAGTGGGTTTGTGAGCTGGAAGATTTTGATGATGATCCCGAGAAGTCAGGTGAACGTATTCTGGAAGCAATACAGATGGCATGGATTGAAGAGCTGGAGTGATTTGATCCTTTCTTCGCGAATAAATCTGCTGCTGCTGATATACAAGTAAATACGTCAGTTGATGTAGGAGCGTCCCCATGGACGCGAAAAACGAAGTAACTAACTCCAAATCATCCCACTTACGTTATATCCGATAAATTATCATAATAAACAATAAGATATATATCATTTCTGTTGAAATCAGGCAGATCTCCATCTATTTCCTTCATGGCTCAAACCATCTATTTCCGTCGATCAATTGCTTGTCATGGCAGGCAGGGTTAAACTTACTCTTTTATACAATAAATTCGTATAAAATCCGTATTTTACGTGATTTCGGCTTGATATGAGCCAGAATGATAGAGAACGCATGACATCTGAAAAAACAAATCTGCTGGATTTAACCCAACAAGGCCTGAAAGACTATTTTCTGACGCTTGGTGAAAAACCATTTCGTGCGACGCAGATTATGAAGTGGATCTATCATGAAGGTGTAGTCGACTTTGAGCAGATGACCAATCTGGGTAAATCCTTGCGAGCACGTCTGCAGGAAATTGCATGTATTGATGTACCCGTGTGTGTAGAAGAACATCCATCCGAAGACGGTACTCGAAAATGGGTATTGGAACTGGCTGATGGGAATCGTATTGAAACCGTTTTTATTCCTGAAAAATCCCGTGGCACATTATGTGTTTCCAGTCAGGTCGGGTGTACCCTTAATTGCACCTTCTGTTCTACAGCAACGCAAGGGTTTAACCGTAATCTTACAGCAGGTGAAATTATTGGTCAGGTTCTGTTTGCCAACCGTACGTTGGGCATACATGTAAACAAGGCACTGTTGCCCGTTACCAATGTCGTCATGATGGGCATGGGCGAGCCACTCATGAACTTTGATAATGTTATCGCAGCCATGGAGCTGATGAATGATGATATTGGTTGTGGTATTTCACGCCGTCGTATTACTCTGAGTACTTCAGGTGTTGTCCCTGCGATGTTGAAACTTCGAGATGCGTGTGATGTGAGTCTGGCCGTATCGTTACATGCGCCTGATGATGAACTCAGAAATGAACTGGTGCCTATAAATAAAAAATATCCGATTAGTGAATTACTCGCAGCTTGTCGACATTATGTCGAAGGAAAACCCAGAGCACGTATTACATTTGAATACGTTATGATTGATGGAGTAAACGATACACTTAAACATGCAAAGCAGTTAGCACAGATTCTTGAAGTTGTGCCAGCAAAAATAAATTTAATTCCGTTTAATCCATTTCCTCAGTCTACATTCGGGCGGTCAAACGCAGATACCATTTTAGCTTTCAGGGATAGCCTGATTGCGGCAGGATATAACACGATAATCAGAAAAACACGCGGTGATGATATAGCAGCAGCATGTGGCCAACTGGTTGGCAAGGTACATGATCGTACCCGCAGAAAACAGAAAATGCAGGAACATGCTGTACAAATAAGGAGTATCCGGTAATGAAGTTAAGATTTGGTCCTTTGGTTCTTGTATTGCTTCTAATGCTGGTTGGTTGCGGTGGGGGTGTAAGAGATGAAAATACCAAACCTGTAAAAGGTGCAAAAAAATCTTCACGTATTAATGTTGAGTTGGGTGTTCTTTACATGCGTCAGGGTAACTACAAGAATGCAATGTTACGTTTAAAGAAAGCTGTAAATCATGACCCGGACAATGCATTTGCCTATGCAAGTCTGGCATTATTGTATTCAAGATTGAAGCAAAATGATCTGGCCGAGGAAAATTTCGCACGTGCAATCGAGCTGTCACCTAAAGATGCAGGAATACACAATAATTATGGTGCTTTCTTATGCAGGCAAAAGAAATACGTTGAAGCTCAACGGCAGTTCAAGATTGCATTGGGAATTCCGTTGTATAACACACCTGAGTTTGTATATTTAAATGCAGGTATTTGTGCGCAGGATACAGCGACAGCCGAAAAAAACCTGCGTGCCGCTTTACGGATCAAGCCTAAATTTCCTGCGGCATTATTACAAATGTCGAAGCTGAGTCTTAAGCTGAAACGGTATTTATCAGCACGCGCTTATTTGCAACGTTTTCATGCTGAAGTAAAGCCTACACCTGCAAGTTTGTGGATCAGTATTCAGGTGGAAAGTGTTTTAGGTGATCGAGGCACCATGGAAAGCCATGCATTGTTGTTAAAAGGGAAGTATCCAGACTCTGAGGAAACGCGTTTATATCTGCTGTGGAAAAATAAATGAGTAAAAATAATAATAAACAGAAAAAAAAGAATAACAGTCCTGGCTTTTTGCTAAAAAAAGCACGTGAGTCACAGAACCTTTCACAGGACTATATAGCAGGCCAGCTTCGTCTTGCAATTGAAGTTATTGATGCGCTTGAAACAGATTCATATGACCGGTTACCGGCACCCATATTTGTGCGTGGTTATCTCCGCAGCTACACGACTATCCTGGGTATCTCGGGCGGGCGGGTGCTTGAGTGTTATAGCTTAATAACGGGTGATGATGTTAATGAGGTCTCTTTGGCCACTGTTCGAATGAAAGATAAGCCTGTCAGTTCAGTCAACTTGAAGGTAAGAAAGTTCTTGCCGATTGCTGCAATTGGTTTACTGGTACTGCTGGGTATTATTCTCTGGTTGTCATCATCTGATGATGTTAAGCCTGTTGAACCTGCGAAAGTAGAGAAACCCGCTGCAAAAACAGATGCAGTGTTACCTGACAAGCCAGGTTCTATCACATTACCTGTTGTTTCCAGGCCTGAACAACAAATGCCGGAAGCAGAACCACAACATAAGCCACAGGAAAAACCGGTTAAAAAACCGGAGCCTGTCGCAGATGCGGTTAAACCGAAAAAAATAGAGACTGAAGTGTCCAAACCTGTTGATGTTAGCGGTGAGGAAAGTCTGGTGCTCGGTTTTACTAATTCATCGTGGGTTGATATTCGAGACTCACAGGGAAAACGTATGATTTATAGTATGGTTAAACCAGGTTCCGAACATTCGGTCACAGGTAAACCACCGTTTAGAATTACATTAGGTAATGCACATGGCGTGGTACTAAAACGCAATGGTTTACCTGTTGATTTGACACCCTATATTCGGGGGAATGTTGCACGTTTCAGTTTGGGGCACGCAGGAAATTAATTGTTATGTTGAATATTCATAAAATCGAAAGACGAAAATCCCGCCAGATTATGGTGGGTAATGTGCCTGTTGGAGGAGATGCCCCAATTACGGTTCAGAGTATGACCAATACTGAAACCTGTGATGTCTATTCAACTGTTAAGCAGATTCATGCACTGGAAAAAGCAGGTGCTGATATTGTCCGTGTTTCGGTACCAACGATGGAAGCAGCCGAATCCTTTGGTAAAATTCGCAAGCAGGTCAACATCCCTCTGATCTCGGATATTCATTTTGATTATAAAATCGCGTTGCGTGTAGCCGAGTTGGGTGCAGATTGTCTGCGAATCAACCCGGGCAATATTGGTCGTGAAGATCGTGTTAAGGCAGTTGTAAACAGTGCAAGGGATCATGGTATTCCTATTCGCATCGGTGTTAACGCAGGTTCTCTTGAAAAAGATCTGCAAAAAAAATATCGCGAGCCAACACCAGAAGCACTGGTTGAGTCTGCTATGCGACATATAGATATTCTGGACAGGCTGGATTTTCAGGAATTTAAAATAAGTCTTAAAGCTTCCGAGATCTTTATGACCGTTCAGGCCTACCGGTTACTGGCCAGTCAGATCGAACAGCCCTTGCATCTGGGTATTACAGAAGCAGGTGGTGCACGCGCAGGTGCTGTGAAGTCGGCAATTGGCCTGGGTATGTTATTGGCAGATGGTATTGGTGATACCTTGCGTGTTTCTCTGGCAGCAGATCCGGTAGAAGAAATAAAGGTGGGTTTTGATATTCTAAAAAGCCTGCATATTCGCCAGAAGGGTATTAATCTGATCGCATGCCCATCCTGTTCTCGCCAGAACTTTGATGTAATTGCGACAGTCAACGAGTTGGAGTCACGTCTGGAAGACGTACAGGAACATCTGGATGTTGCTGTCATCGGCTGTGTAGTTAATGGACCGGGTGAAGCACGTGAAGTGGATATTGGTTTGACGGGTGGCTCACCAAATTTATTGTATGTTAATGGTAAGCCGCATCATAAAGTAACTAATGAAGCATTGGTTAATGAACTGGAAGAACAAATACGTAAAGCGATTAAAAATAAAAAAGAATCGAGTGATGATACTCCAATCAAGGTGAGTATTTCTTAATAGGACAGCAAACTTTTCTTACCTTGCTCTCTTTTCGGGAGATTGGTTAGCGGAAATGATTAAATAATTATGGCAAAGAATTTACAGGCAATTCGGGGCATGCATGATATTGTTCCAGCCCAGACACCCTTGTGGCAATTACTAGAAGACACCATGCGTAATACACTGGCAAGCTATGCTTATCAGGAAATCCGTATGCCTGTCGTAGAAAAAACCGAGCTTTTTAAGCGTTCTATTGGCGAAGTTACTGATATCGTTGAAAAGGAGATGTATACGTTTGAAGATCGAAATGGAGATAGCCTGACGTTGCGACCGGAAGGTACAGCAGGATGTGTTCGTGCAGGAATAGAAAATGGCCTGTTATTTAACCAGATTCAGCGATTCTGGTATGTGGGTCCAATGTTTCGTCATGAGCGACCACAAAAAGGTCGTTATCGCCAGTTTCATCAGATAGGGGTTGAGACGTATGGCATGAATGGCGCGGCTATTGAAGCTGAGCTTATTCTGATGGGTGCGAGTATCTGGCGTAAACTCGGTCTGAGTGATATTGAACTGCAAATCAATACTTTGGGCACCTCTGAAGAGCGTGTAGCCTATCGTGAGATACTCGTGGCATACCTTAATCAGCATCTGGATTTACTGGACGAAGACAGTCTGCGACGTTTACAAAGTAACCCCTTGCGTATTCTCGACAGTAAGAACCCTGCCATGCAGGATATGATAGAATCTGCTCCACGGTTGATGGATCATCTGGGGGAAGTTTCTATCGCTCATTTTGAGCGCTTGAAGTCATTGCTGGATGAAGCCGGGCAAACATATCGGGTCAATCCAAGACTGGTCCGTGGACTGGATTACTATTGCCACACAGTTTTTGAATGGGTGACAGAAAAGCTGGGAGCACAGGGTACAGTGTGTGCGGGTGGTCGTTATGATGGGCTGGTTGCGCAATTAGGCGGTAAGCCGACATTTGCATGTGGTTTTGCAATGGGCGAAGAGCGACTGGTTAGTTTGCTTGAAGATGCGGGCGTGACAAATACCGATGCTGAGCCGCATATCTATGTGGTCAATATTGGTGATCAGGCAGAAGCAAAAGCACTTGGGTTGCTGGATAAACTTCGCGAGCAATATCCTGAAATTCGTTTATTGCAAAATTGTGGTGGTGGCAGTCTTAAAGCGCAAATGAAACGAGCGGATAAAAGCGGTGCAGAATATGCATTGATACTGGCCGAACGTGAACTTGAAAATCATGAGGTCACCATAAAACCCTTACGTGCGGGTGATGAACAACAAACCATTTCCATGAATGAAGTGGGCACTGTTTTGAAAACATTGATTAACTGAATTAAAGATGAAAAGTAAATAAGGAATAATATTGTGGACTATGCAACAGACGAAGAACGCGTAGAAGAGCTGAAAAAGTGGTGGAAAGAAAATGGTACCTCGATCATTGTTGGTGTGGCATTGGGGCTTTCAATTCTATTAGGGTGGAGATGGTGGACCAACTATCAGGAAACACAGTCTATATCAGCTTCAGCCCTGTATTCACAGCTTGAAAATGCAGTAAAAACAAAAAATGCTGACAAGATCAAAGCCTATTCAGGCGAGTTGTTCGGGCAATACGAAAACCAGATTTATGCCAGTTATGCAGCATTGACGTTGGCTAAATCCAGTATGGATGCTAACAAGCCGGCAGAGGCCGTTGTTAAGTTACGCTGGGCGCTGGCTCACGCCAAAACGGACGAGCTTAAAGGCCTGGTAACAACAAGGCTGGCGCGTGCATTATTAGCGTCCGGTAAGCTGGATGAGGCATTAAAAATTGCATCTTTGGAAACAGGGAAACCTTTTCAGACAATGCTATCAGAGATTAAGGGCGATATATTACTGGCAATGGGACAGAGTAAGGAAGCATTGGCAGCCTATAAGAAAACAAAGGCCAGTTTGTTACCAGGTGCCCAGCATAGTCCAACCTTACAGCTAAAGATCGATGATCTGGCCAGCGTAGAATAGGACGACTTGCTAATGAAGCGAATAGTAATATTGTGGGTTATGGTTTTAAGTCTGAGTGGCTGTAGCTGGATTACGGGTCTTTTTAGCGCAGATGATAATGCGGTTCCACCCAAGCCGTTAACAGAGCTGAAAAACCAGATTAATGTTACCCGGGTCTGGTCTGTGAGTACCGGTGCAGGAACCGGAGAGCAGCTCATCAGACTACAGCCTGTTATAGTCGGTGACAATGTATTCGTCGCAACTCGTGACGGGCATATTATTCGTTATAACCTGGTTGATGGGCAGCCACTTCAGGATATAAATACAGGTAAAAAATTATCAGCCGGACCGGGTATTGATTCAGGACTTATAGTAGTTGGTACGCGCGATGCAGAAGTCCATGCATATTCAGTTAAAACAGGAAAACGGGTCTGGTCAGTCCCGGTGAGTAGTGAAGTATTATCTGTTCCCGCGATCACAGAAACGCGTGTTGTTATCCGTACCAGTGATGGGCGTTTAACCGCATTGGCCAGAAATGATGGTAAAAAAGTCTGGGAGTTATTCAAGCGTGAACCTGCGTTAACCCTGCGTGGTACCAGTCGACCTGTTGCGGTCGGTGACAATATTTATAGCGGCTTTGATAATGGACAGCTGGTTTCCGTAAACCTGCAAACGGGGCGTCAAAACTGGCGTAGACTTGTAGCAGTACCCAGTGGTCGAACTGAGCTGGAACGTATAGTTGATCTGGACGCTGATCCTGTTGTGAGTAATGGCATTATCTACGTTGCCGCTTTTCAGGGGCATCTTGCCGCGATCAATCTTGCTGATGGTCAGCTGGTATGGCAGCGTGATTTATCATCCTATGCAGGAATGGTGGTTGATGGAGTGCGTTTATTTATCACTGATGACAGTAGCCAGGTTTTATCGATACATGTTCGTAATGGTGCATCATTATGGCGACAGGATAAACTTCAATGGCGTTTTCTCACAGCTCCGGTTGTGCATGGTTCTTATGTTGTTGTGGGCGATTTTGAAGGTTACCTGCACTGGATGGACAGAAAGGACGGCCATCTGGTTGCAAGAACACGGGGAGATAGCAAAGGTTTTTCAGTGGCTCCTGTATCAAACTCGCAGTACCTGATTAGTCTTGGGCGTAGTGGTGAACTAACTGCATTCCGGATTAAGACAGCTAAATAGGATACTCGTATGATTCCTGTTATTGCTCTGGTCGGCCGACCAAATGTCGGTAAATCCACATTATTTAATTTTCTTACCAAAACACGTGATGCATTGGTTGCAGATTATCCAGGCCTTACTCGTGACCGTAAATATGGTCAGGGTAAAGTAGGTGGTGTACCCTATCTTGTGGTTGACACAGGTGGGCTTAGTGGCGACAAGGAAGGCATTGATGAATTAATGGCACAACAAACTCGCCTCGCTATCGAAGAGGCGGATATGATTGTATTTATGGTTGATGCTCGTGATGGTGTCACACCTTCTGACCATATCATTACACAGGAATTAAGGCGTCTTAAAAAGCCGGTCATTCTGGTTGTGA
>Ga0316205_10002445_pt1 | contig 19338 bp, 11 predicted proteins | sample 3monthpyrite_MG_FD_204941 | JGI IMG/M metagenome (GOLD analysis project Ga0316205, IMG submission 204941) | Microbial mat bacterial communities from mineral coupon in-situ incubated in ocean water Damariscotta River, Maine, United States -... | ecosystem: Environmental > Aquatic > Marine >... | reverse complement strand
TCATCTAAAGCACTAATTTCTTAATCTCACTAAAAGTGAGTTTTAAAAATGCCTTGATTTATGCTCATTAGCCTGTATTTGTAGACTATTTGACGTTTTTCGTTAAATATTTTGAAACTATGGGGTAGACTCTGATGTACTTGTTGTTAACGGTAAATGGGAAACTTCTGGTGGAAGATTAATATCTTCTTATAGGAATGATCACTATGATTTTAATGTCACTAAAAACACCTATCTTGATATCACTATTTCGACCAACGCTAGTCCCTATCTATATTTAATTAATCCAAACGGAATGGTCATCGGGGAAGTAAGCGGTAATCGACTTAGTCTTAAGGCAGGATCAGGGAAACACAGGCTTGTCGTTGCAACCTATAACCCAGGTGAAGTTAGTAGTTATGCTCTTAAAATTACTGGAAATTTCGAAAATTTTATAGAAAAAACATCAAATATTATCACCTTTGACGATACTTGGAATCCATCTGGAGGAAGAGACCGATTTTCATCCCTTAATCCCGCTTATGAGTTTGATGTTACCGAAGATAGCCTGGTAGATATCACTATTACATCGTCAGTTAGCAACTATATGTACTTAGTCGATCAATATGACATTGTTGCTGGCGATGTAAGTGGAGATAGATTAACTGCATATGTATCAGCCGGTCGGTATAAATTGGTTTTGGCCACATATAATCCTAATTTGAGATCAAACTTCATAGTCAATATGTATGGACAAGTGGGAAACTTAAATGAACTTTGATTAATTTGCTAAGGAGTCACGAGTTTTCTAACAGTGTAAAGCCTATAGGGATACCAGTAGCGCTGGTGATTGTACGAGTCGTACGGAGTAAATTAGGATGTTGCAGTTATTAAGGCGAGTATTGTTATTATCATGGTTAATCAGTGGACTGATGGCTTGTGGTGAGGGATCACAGAATATGTCCCCTATCGCAGATAGTGGTTCGAATCGTCAAGTCACTTCTGGTGAGAGTGTCACGTTAAATGGTGGTAGCAGTAGTGACAGTGATGGCAATATTGTGAGTTATCGTTGGGTGAGTGAAGAGAGCGGTGTAAGTTTGAGTCGCGCCAATACCGCCAGACCAACTTTTATCGCCCCGACAGTGAGTGATTCAAAGACCTACAGCTTTAAGTTAACTGTGACAGACAATGATGGCGCAATGGATTCAGATATCATGGTAGTCACTGTAGTAGCTCGCAATGAAGCGCCTACTGCGAAAGCGAAAGCCGACAAAACTACGATCACCCTTGGTGAAACCATCACCTTAGACGCCACTAGCAGCACTGATCCGAATCAAGATCGCCTGAGGTATGTCTGGAGTGTTATTTCATCCGCTGAAGGAAGTGCTGCGTTGTTATCGAGTACCAGCAGTGCAACCCCAACGTTTGTGCCGGATGTGGTGGGGAGTTATACCGTAGATTTAACCGTGAGTGATGGATTATTGAGTAATGCAATGACCTTGAGTTTAACCGTAGTTGCGGTATCGAGAGTTGCTAAACCGGAGATGGTGGCCATTCCTGCTGGTAATTTTCAGATGGGTGATCTCTCAGGCGATGGCGATAATAATGAGGAGCCGGTGCATAGTGTATCCATAGCGGCTTTTGAGATAGGTAAGTATGAGGTGACGTTTGCGAATTATGATCGATATTTAAAATCCCGAGGCATTGATATAAGCAATATTGCATCGGGAGAAGGATATGATGATGGCTGGGGTCGAGGTAATCGTCCGATAATAAATGTCTCTTGGAATGATATCCAAGGTTATCTGGATTGGCTCAATAGCCAATTAGGCATTGCGGTAGATGACCCTAAACGTTATCGTTTACCTACCGAAGCGGAATGGGAATATGCGGCGCGGGCGGGCACGAATACGAAGTATCCTTGGGGTAATGAGAAAGGGACTAATAAAGCCAATTGTTTCTTTTTTTGTGGTGACTCATATGATAATACGACGACCCCTGTAGGCAGCTTTTCAGCTAATCCATTTGGTTTGCACGATATGCATGGAAATGCTGGGGAATGGATTGAAGATTGCGATCATCATAATTATACGGGGGCTCCAACGGATGGTAGTGCATGGTTAGATGTGCCCAATGCCAGCAGTACTGATGGTGAATGCACCACTGGGATTCGTGCTTTGCGGGATGTGTCTTTGTTCGGTGAGCATGGGGACCTACGTTCGGCAAGCCGCAGCGGGCTCACCGCTTTCAGTCGAGACTGGCTTAATGGGTTTCGCCTGGCCAGAACCTTTTAAACTGTATCATTACTAAATGAGATTACCTACATTTGTGTAGATAATCTCATTTATTTTGAGTTTTAGAGGAGTCGAGCATTAACTTCATCAATGTTGCAATTAAAACAGATAAGCCATACTTTATCAAGACCTTCTGTCATCATACTGTTTAATTAATATTGTTTATTGTCTTAGGTCGCTAGTAAGAACTATGCGTCTTTAGTGCAAGGCTTTAGCATTAAAATGGCATCGCGAAGCGATACAATATTTTTTCACACAACGACTTTTAGTCGTTCTAAAAACAACCTGTGGACTTTTAGTCCATAGTGGTTGAGTTTTCCGATTATTTGGTTTACTAGACATTAGTCAACCTTATCAAAAATTCCTTCTTCATCTAACAGGTGAAGATCATCCCCATACGTACTGAAACGATGAGTCTGAGCTAAACGAAACCCAATGTGGTGTCCTCGAAAGTTGGTGCTAGCCCAAGAGCGGTTCGACGCACGAGTATCCCAAGGTGTGCTGTTCCATGCGCCGCCTCGATATACACGGTAAGTATCATTGGCACAGTCAGTAGTCCATCCACTGCCATCACTTGGCGCCCCGGTATAATTGTCATGCCAGCAATCTTCAACCCATTCCCCGGCATTGCCATGCATATCATATAAACCAAAATCATTAGCAGAAAACTGACCAACAGATGAGGTAAAAATATATCCATCAGAACATTCTGCTATATTAGTCCAATTTGTAAATCTACCTGCCGCTGTTTGATCTGCTGCATTTCCATAAGTACACAAATTACTATCATTATCACCAAATGAATATTTCGTCACTGTTTCTGCCCGTGCGGAATATTCCCACTCTGCTTCACTCGGCAACCGATAATTTAATTCGGTTTGTTCATTTAACCACTTAATATAAGCCTGGACATCGTTCCAGCTCACACAGACGACAGGATCACTTTCAGTTTGTGTAAAATTTGGATTTTTCCAACTCGTTCCTGATTGCCAATCGAGACTACCACTACCATCATATGTCCAACAACCATTAACATCGCCATCATTATTTTCGGCATCTGTGACATAATTAGTGGCATCAACAAATTGCCTGAATTGCCCAACGGTGACTTCATATTTACCTATATTAAAAGTATCGATTACAACCGTATGGCTAGGCACTTCATCATCGCCACCCTCACCTTGGGTATTCCCATCAGGGGATGTTTCATCTCCCATTAAAAAATTCCCTGATGGGATTGTTAGCATTTCTGGTATTGAAAAGATATAAGGAATAAGATCTTCATATCCATCATATTCTCCATTAATAGTATCTAATTGGTCATCGCTATTGTCTCCCCAGCAAAATGGATCACCAGAGCGGTTGATACCACAACTATAATTTCCCCCTAAGCTAATTTGTGATTCTCCATATAAACTGATCACAGGAAGACTGGAAGTGGACAGGGTTTCATTACCAACTTCCGTCGGTTTTAATTTATTTATTCTCGTTTCATCATCAATCTGACCAAAATTATTATTTCCCCAGCACCATAAAGACCTTTCAATTGTATTCAAATAATTTCTAAACTTATTAACACCACAACTATGATTTTTTCCCAAAATAATTTTTTTCCAATGGGTATCTGCTCCAATTAAAGTAGGGATAGATTTATCATCAGTGGTACCCTCACCCAATTGACCCGAGCTATTATCACCCCAGCACCATAAAGTGCCAAAGGTTTTAAGCCCACAACTATGTTCCCCTCCTAAGCTAATTAAAGTCCAATAGATATCTGTACTAATTTGAACTGGAGTAGATGCATTATTGTTAGTTCCATCACCAAGCTGGCCATACTCATTATTCCCCCAGCACCATAAAGTACCTTCAAGTTTTAATCCACAGCTATGATTGTTACCGATACTGATTTGTGCCCAATCAGTATCGGTACCTATGGGTATTGGTATTAAGCTATCTTGATTTGTAGCATCACCCAATTGGCCCAAGCTATTTTTTCCCCAGCACCATAAACTACCATCTGCTTTGATAGCACAGCTATGATTTGTACCTAAACTAATTTGAGTCCAATCGGTATCTGAACCAATAGGCGTTGGAATAAATTTTTTCTCTGTTGTTCCATCGCCAAGCTGACTAGAACTGTTGTCTCCCCAACACCACAAACTACCATCGAGTTTAATGGCGCAACTATGGTCTTCACCTAAACTGATTTGACTCCAGTCATCGCTAGTACTAATTTTTGTTCGGATAGATTTATTATCGGTAGTCCCATCACCAAGTTGTCCAAAATCATTCTTTCCCCAACACCATAAACGATCATCTTCATCTATCATACAATTATGATTATCACCTGATGATAATGTCGTTTTTATTTCATGAACAACGGTCGCCTTAACCCTAATGCTAATATCTTCGTGTTCACTATCGAGATTACCATCATTAACAATTAAAGTAATCGTATAATCTCCTATTACATTTGGGGTAAAACTCGGAGTTATTGCATTAGTATCTGATAAGGTTGCGGTATTGCCTTCCGGTGACTGGCTAATCGACCATTGATAAGTGAGTTCTTTATCATCCGGACTATAACTGTGACTACCATCCAAGGTGATAGGCCGATTAATCGCGATCCGGGTTTGATCAGTATGATGGATTTTTGCTATTGGTTGAGATGCTGATTTGAAAGAAACCTCTATGTTATCAGGATCAGAAGTGATGCCATGACTATCTGTCACCGTTAGGGTAAATATCAAAGGCCCTTCAGATTCAGTCGTGGTAAATGTTGGTTTGTCTGTAGTTGTACTGGAGAGAATGACTCCCGCTGGCGCTGTCCATAAATAAGTTATCTCATCCCCATCAGGATCATAACTAGCACTACCATCTAAGATCACTTCTATTCCGGTTTCTACTATTTGATCAATACCTGCATTGGCAATGGGAAGTTGATTCGATTTTACAGTAATCACAACACTATCAACGGAGCTATCTGTTTGCCCGTCATTCACCACCAACTCAATCACATAGTCTCCTGCTATGTCTGGAATTATTGTTGGTGATATGACATTGGTAGCCGACAAGGTGGCAGTGTTATCATCAGGGGCACTGTGAATGGACCATTGATAGCTGATAGCATCCCCATCAGGATCATGACTGGCACTGCCGTCTAATGTCACTTCACGAGCCACTTGCACCGTTTGGTCAACTCCAGCATTGGCAATCGGAAGCTGACTCGATTTTGCAGTAATCACAACACTATCAACGGAGCTATCTGTTTGCCCGTCGTTCACCACCAACTCAATCACATAGTCTCCTGCTATATCTGGAATCAATGTTGGTGAAATGATATTGGTGGCTGACAAGGTGGCATTGTGACCTTCAGGCGCACTGTCGATAGACCATTGATAGGTGATGGCATCGCCATCGGGATCTTTGCTGCCACTACCGTCTAATGTCACTTCATTAGCCACTGGCACCGTTTGGTCAATCCCGGCATTCGCAATGGGAAGTTGACTCGATTTTACGGTAATCACGACAATATCAACCGGGCTGTCCGTTTGTCCGTCATTCACCACTAACTCAATCACATAGACGCCTGCTATCTCTGGAACCAATGTTGGTGAAATGACATTGGTGGCCGATAAGGTGGCATTATTACCTTCAGGAGCCCTGCGAACAGACCATTGATAAGTGATAGCATCCCCATCGGGGTCTATGCTAGCACTACCATCTAAAATTATTTCTTTACTGACTTCGACGGTTTTATCTATCCCTGCATTAGCAACCGGAGACTGATTTGGTTTTGAACTAACCGTTATCACGACAATATCAACGGGGCTATCTGTCTGTCCGTCATTCACCAGCAACTCAATCACATACACGCCAGCGATATCTGGAATTAAGCTTGGTGAAATAGTATCACTGGCTAATAAGTTAGCATTGTGACCTTCAGGAGCTCTGCGAACAGACCATCGATAGCTGATATCATTTCCATCGGGATCATGGCTGGCACTGCCATCTAATGTTATTTTGTTACCTACTTGGATTGTTTGATCTATGCCGGCATCGGCAATAGGGGGGCGATCCGGTATTACGGTTACCATCACTTTATCTATGGTGCTGTTCTCTTGACCATCATTAACCATCAGGTCGAAAAGATAAGTCCCTTCTAGGTGAGGGATAAATGTCGGGGATATCGCATTAATATCCGATAGTGTAGCTGTATTCCCCGCCGGGGCAGTCTTGATAGACCATAAATATGTCAGGCTATCATCGTTGATGTCAAAGCTTTCATGACCATTAAGCATAATGGCTTGACCAACTGTCACGGGAACTGGATTCGTGCGAGCTTTTGCGACAGGAGGATCATTATGTGGTACTACAATAATTTCTACGCTATCAAGATCAGATGTTTCCCCTTTACTATCGATCACCTTTAAATTAAATACTAAAGTGCTTGGTGTTATTTCATTCGATATTATAAAGGTAGGTTTTTTTTCGTTAGTATTTGATAAAGTTATTCCTGTTGGTGTTATCCATTGATAGGTTATCTCATCTCCATCGGGATCATGACTTCCACTACCATCTAAAGTCACCTGGTTACCCACTTGGGCCATTTTATTTACTCCCGCATTTGCAATCGGAGGTTGATTCGATGTTGAATCAACCGTCATCACAACAATATCAACAGGGCTATCAGTTTCCCCGTCATTCACCACTAACTCAATGACATAGACACCTGCGATATCTGGAATCAACGTCGGTGATATGACATTGGTGGCGGATAAAGTAGCATTGTGACCTTCAGGGGCGCTGCGAATGGACCAGCGATAGTTGATCTGATCCCCATCGGGATCATGGCTAGCACTGCCTTCTAAAATAACTTCATTACCCACTTGGGTCGTTTGGTCAATACCTGCATCAGAGATAGGTGGCTCATTAGAATCAGAATCGTGCTTACAACCATTTACCCATAACAACAAACTAGATAGTAATAGTGAGAAAATTATTTTTTTAATCATGTTATCAATCCATGTACTAATTCACGACCCTTGCTTGGATCTTGTTAACTACAATGTAACGCTGAAAACAGCAAGTACGTTTATTTAAATCTATACCCGTAGCGTTTGAGATTTAGGCTTTATTGCGGCCCTATTTTCGCCCTAGCGGCGTTGAAACTTCGCGCCATAGCCCGGCTATGACTTGTCGTTTCGCCTTGCCAGGACTAAAATATGCCTCGCACTTAATACCTAAATCTCAAACGCTACGGGTATATTAATAAGCGATTTTATTTGCTCAATTATGTGAGAAAATTGGTTTGTAAAGTAGATCCTCCTATCTAAGAAAAAATCATCAAAATCCTTGCTGGCAATAAAATGGTTATACATCCTAAAACACAATTGATAGTATTTGAAGAACATTTATTTTATGTAGAAACTTTTTAATAAATTCAATAAAAAACTTATCTAAAAAATATTTAAATAGATTTGGCTAACCGAAAACCGATGAAGTTTCTACGATTGATAGCAGAATCCTTACCTCGGTTTGCTGAGCGTAATGGCATCGGTTTCATATCCCAAGAACCACCGCGTAATATCCGGCGCGAATCTGTACAGTTAGCAGTCCAGGCACTTCCATCATTGGGAGCACCGGTATAACTCTCATGCAAACAATCTTCGATCCATTCCCAAACATTACCATGCATGTCATATAAGCCAAAATCATTCATAGAAAAATTACCCACAGGTTCGGTTTTGTTACGAAATAAATCTGTTTTTGGGCAATCCACAGGTGTTCCATCCTTTTTGATATAAGAAGAACCAAAACTACCATCATAATTGGCCTGGCTCGTATCGATACAATCCCCTGTATGATACGCCGTGATCGTTCTCGCCCGAGCAGCATATTCCCATTCTGCTTCGGTGGGTAAACGATAACGTTTAGGGTCATCTACCGCAATACCTAATTGGCTATTGAGCCAATCCAGATAACCTTGGATATCATTCCAAGAGACATTGATTGCCGGGCGATTGCCGCGTCCCCAGCCATTGTCATGTCCCTCGCCACCGGTAATCGTTGTGACGTCAATACCTCGAGATACCAGATACTGATCATATTCATTAAATGTTACCTCATATTTACCTATCTCAAAACTGGCAATTGTCACTGTATGCACCGGTACCTCATCAGTATCCCCCGATCCCTGGCTAATCCCATTGGGTGAACTCTCATCTCCCATTTGAAAATTTCCCGCTGGGATCAAAACCATTTCCGATTTAGGTATAGCCTGTTCTACCACTACAGTTAGCATATCCATTGCACTGACCGAACCATCACTTACTTGTAACTCAATACTATAACTTCCCAGCACATTTGGGGTAAAACTGGCTTTATCTTGATCAGAATTACTGATTATTGCACTACTTGAGGTTGGGGCGGCTAATACTTTCCACTGATAAGTTAAGCTATCCTCATTCACATCTGTGCTTGCCTGCCCATCCAAGGTCATGACAGATCCTAAAGAAATCCTGCGATCACCGCCAGCAGTGGCCTTCGGGGCGGTATTTAAAACACTAACATCCACATTATCGGTTGCTGTGCCACCATGACCATCATTTACCGTGACAGAAAAATTTAAGATGCCTGCTTTACTCCCATTAGCAATGGTAAAACTAGGCTTGGCTATCTTGTTATCGGATAATAGAATCCCTTGGTGGCTTGTCCATGAATAACTCAAATCATCTCCGTTGGGATCACTGCTGGCACTGGCATCCAATCCGATGGAATCGCCTACTTCAGCGTTCTGATCTGCTCCTGCATTGGCGACAGGTACAGAATTAATAATAGTAATTTGCATCGTATCAGGATCAGATTTTTCACCTTTGGTATCTTCTACGACCAAACTAAATGTTAGTGTTCCTGCAACTGTGTTTGTTGGTATGGTCAATGCTGGTTTAACCGCACTGGCATTTTCTAAACTCAGCCCGGATGGTGGCGTCCATTGATACGTTAAACTATCATCATCGGCATCACTACTATTGCTGCCATCGAGCGTGATATTATCTCCCACTTGGGCTTTTTGGTCGATCCCTGCATTGGCAATTGGTTTTTGATTGGTTGTTACAGTAATCGTGATATTGCTAATTTTGCTGTCATCTTGCCCATCGTTGACCACCAATGATGCCTGATAGCTACCTGCCACCGTTGGTGTAAAGCTGGGCGTTGCGGATGTCGCACTGGTTAAATCGACTGTTTTGCCATCGGGGTCAGTTAATGTCCATGAATAACTCAGTTCGTCGCCATTGGCATCCGTACTGTCTCCACCATCTAGGTTGATAACATCGCCAACTTTTCCATTTTGATCCGGCCCCGCGTTTGCTACAGGCGTTGAATTGCTCACTGTCACCACCACTTCATCGACCGCTGATACCCCACCTTTGCCATCATTGACTACTAAACTAAAACGATACTCGGTACCGGTTTTCACTTGACTGGGGATGGTGAATGTTAGTTCAGCTTCGGTTGTTGATGATGATAAGACAATGTCTGTCGGTGCTGACCAAAGATAATTGATTTGATCTCCGGGATCGGGATCGTAACTTCCACTGCCATCCAGGGTGAAAGCTTGCCCGACTTCGCTGGTTTGATTATCACCTGCATTGGCAATGGGCGGATTATTTTTTGGTGTTGAATTGACAGCATCGCTATTGGCTTCTACCTGAGTTGTGGCTGTCACGATCATTGTATCGGCAACACTATCCACTTCCCCATCATTCACCACTAAAGTGATCTCATAGTTACCTGCTACATCCGGAGTAAAACTCGGCTCCATCGCCTCATTATCCGATAAACTTGCTGAGCTATTCGTAGGTCTTGTTAATGTCCATAAATATGTTAATTCCGGATGATTACAATCAGTATCGGAACTATTACCACCATTGAGTTTCACTACATCATCAACTTCCACCGTTAAATCCGGTCCCGCCTTGGCAATAGGCACCGTATTGGGTTTCATGCGACAAAGAAAATCATCAAGGTTGTTTTTACCATCCTGGTTTTCATCAAAATTAAAACCTAAATTTGGCTCAATCACAGCCCCTTGGGTTTTATCAATGTTTACCCTGCCTTCGGCTTTGGCTAATAGTAGGTTGTTCGATTTTTCCCGGTATTCCAGTTGATAAGCATAGACCCCGGTCGGAATCGACGGGCAATTACCGGGGATGAGTTTAGTGCCTTCTGCCCAATAAAATGGACAATGATATATTGCTTCATTGCCACTCGATGGTGGATAGATGTTAAAAGTAATGCTAATGCTATTAGTGTATTCCTGCACTTGATGAAAATCTGGTGATTCAATAATCAGTGGTCCATGAGAACTCTTATCACTACAGGCAGTGATAGCCCATATGATTAATAACTTTGAGAGCAGATGCCAATATGACAATTGACGTATTTGCAATAATTTAGCGGGTTTGTATGTCATGATTGCCATCGCTGTCCCGGTCACGGTTAAAATAGGCTGCCGCACTACCCGCACTGAGCATACCTACCCAAACCCAAGGATTTTTATACCAGGGGCGTTTTTTTTGTCGATTTTGGCCATGAATTAAAAAAACACCGTGGCGTTCCCCGGCGACAAACGGTAATTGGGTTTTTTTGGCTCGAAAAACATAGTCTTTGACGTTCACTGAGACATAGTCTGCTAATCCACTAAAGGTCAACATGCCATCCTCTCGTCGTGCCTTACCATCAAGACCTTGAAGTAAATAATAGGTATATACCCCATGACCTAATTGACTATATTCATAACTTTTACCACCATATTTGGTGGAGAACAAAATCTGGGTGCCTTCAGCGAAATCAAATTCTTTAAAACTGCGGGGATTATTTAGGTTCTTACTGCCGGTATTAGGGTCATTACGACAAGCGTCAATAAGCAACACATGACGCCGGGCGCCAATGGTTTGCAAGCGATCGATGACACGATTTAATGATAAACCCGTACGTTCGAGATTATTCATATCACTTTCATAGGTTGCTAGATAATTGTCTTTATCTTGGGCAAAACCATGACCGGAAAAATAAAAGATAAAGGTACCTTTATCGGGAGTTAAATATTGACCTAAATCGTCAATGACAGATAAAACGGCCCCAGTGGTCGCTTGATGATTGGTTAATATGCGTACTCGATAGCCAAAAGCTGTCAGTTTTTTCTCTAGCGCCAGGGCATCATTTTCGGCATAACTTAGCGAAGGGATATTACTGTTTTCAGGATAATCGGATAAACCAATCACCAAGGCCACCTTTTGTTCGAAGATGAAATCAGCTCGGTCTTTGGCTTGCATCCGGATCAGGTTCTTTTCGATACCTTCTTCTGAGGCGATAAGTATCGATGGCGTTAATAGAGACAATACGATAAAAATGAAATAAAACAGTCGATCCTTCATAACTACCTGGTTTCTATCCTTTGGAGAATTATCTGTAAGTCAATCTCAATAGCCTAATTTCTAGACTGTTGCTAATAACCAATATACTAAAAAGACGGACAGCAAGGGGAAGTTTATCGCAAAAAAATTTGTTGTGAAGGTCTAATTGTTTAAATTTTGTCAAATAATCTGATCAACTGGCGAGTTTTTCTTGCATAGTGTCTATGAATCGCCAATTCAAATTATTGCTTCAAGTAAGGAATCCTCTTAAGAGCTTAGCCATGGACTGGTAAGTGGTAGCCAGTATTTGATTTTGACCCGTTAAGGTTAGGTAACAATAATTGAGCAAAGCGGTGTGAGTTAAAAAGAAAATCATCCTTACCAGGTTTTTGATCCGTGTCTCTCGAAGTGCGCTCATTTAAGACTAAATTGAATTGAAAATTAGCTATCGCATAATTCATTTTTAATATTTTTCTCCCCTCTTTTCCCCCAATTATTCCGATATGTCCGTCCAATAAAATGTGTTAACTCGATAGTGCAAAATGTGATCTATATGAAGTCCATAGATTGTCAGTGCTCAGGTTTTGCATCTTTTGATTGCGATTAAGTGATAAAAGAATATTGAAAGGAAGTTTTATGAACATTCATCGTTTTACAGAACACTGTATTTTTATGTTATTTATTCTACTGATGTCGCCTTTACTGAGCGCTGCAGAGTTTTCCGTGACAACGACATTGGACCGAATTGATATCAATCCGGGTGATGGGTTGTGCGCATCGGAAGAAAATGAGTGTACTCTTCGTGCCGCCGTGATGGAAACCAATGCTTTGAGCGGTGCTGATATCATCAATATTCCGGCAAACACCTATGCGTTATTGCTTGATGAGGCCGGTGATGATACTGCAGCGATACGGGATCTGGATATATGGGATGATTTGACGATTGTTGGTGAAGATCCCACGACGACGATTATTACTGGGAATTTTAATGCGTTTCGAATATTTAACGTTTTTAAACGCTCTGATGATAGTTCACCCGAGGTTGTCTTCAAAAACTTAACGTTGACTCAGGGGGCAGGTGATGGCGCGGTATTGTATAACAATGCAACAGCTAGCTTAGATAATGTTACGATTACAAATGCCAGTCCCGATCGATCCGCTGTTGTGAATACTTATCGGTTGACTGTGGTAAAGAGCTTAACTTTAAAGGAATCGTTAGCGAGGGATTAAATTTTTCACAATCGAATACGTTGAAAATTTATGATTCAGTTTTTGAAAATAACATTGGAGAACGGGCAGTATATAGTGATGCATTATATACTCGAATATCAAATACCACATTTAAAGATGGAAGTACTGGAGCTGCTTATTTTGATGGTGAAAGAATTTTTATCGATAACTGTAATTTTATCGGAAATAAATCGGTAGTTGGTGGTGCTATCTACAGTTCAGGTTATTTAACGATATCAAATAGCTCATTTAGTGGTAATGAAGCGGTTGGCAATTTTAGTAATTCCGGAAGTGGAGGTGCATTACATGCCGCTGGTCATACCGATATCATTGATAGTACTTTTTCGGATAATATTGCTGCTCATCAAGGCGGTGGTATTTATTCAACCAGTAGACTGGTATTAGAGCGAGTTAAAATGACCGCGAATATTGTCTCTAGTGGAAATGGCGGCGCTATTTTTCAGGATCATGGCGTACTATCGGTGATAGAGTCCGTTTTAACTGAAAATTCTACAAGTAATGTCGGTGGTGCGGTATATATTGTTGAAGCTAGCTGGAAAGATACAGGTAATCATACTATTGAATACAGTCAATTATCTGCAAATAAGGCTTACCATGGCGGTGCTATTTATACGATAGCGCATGTTACGTTACAGGATATTACTGTCAGTGGTAATATAGCTACTGATGGAGGTGGTGGACTTGCCAATGAAGGAAATCCAGACGATGTGGTTAAAGTGATCAATAGTACTTTCTCCCATAATCAGGCATCCCGAGGAGCAAACATAATAAATTATAATGGTCGTGGTAATGGTAAGATACGATTGAGTAATACTTTAATTGCCAATCCACAACAGAGCACGAATTGTTTAGGTTCAGAAATAATTTCAACCGGCTATAATCTCGATAGCGACAACAGTTGCAGTTTAACAGCAACGGGCGATCTGGCAGGTGTTAATGCAGAAATAGGTGAGCTTTCTGATAATGGAAGTACTACTAAAACCCACGCATTAAATAGCACCAGTCCAGCCATTGATGTGGGCGATCCCAATGTTTGTATTAATAACCCCAATCTGGACCAACGTTATTATTATCGTAATGATGATCGGTGTGATATTGGCGCTTATGAATTTGGTAGTGCCCGAGCCCAGTCAGGCATATTGGCGTTTAAACTGGCAGAAACTCAGGCAAAAGAGGAAGTAGGTACGGCGATGGTTGTTGTGAGTCGAAGGGAAGGTAGTGAGGGTCCGGTTTCAGTCAATATCTATACAACGATATTTAGCACGGCTAGTGGGCGTTACAATACCTATTCAAATGCTGACTTTCAGCATATTGAACCAACACTTGAATGGGCTGATGGAGACAATGCCGATAAAACCGTTGAGATTCCAATTTTTGATGATTCAAGCAAAGAAGGCACCAAATACTTTTGGCTTAAATTGAGACATGCCAATGGCGGGGCGAGTCTTGGTGAACAGGTCGATCACAAAGTGATTATACTCGATGATGAGGCCAAACCCGGCACTCTCGCTTTGACAGAGGCATCGATAAGTGTTGATGAACAAGTTGGCAAAGCGACAGTAACGATATTACGGTCCCAAGGAGATTTTGGTACAGTGTCAGTCGATTATCTAACCCAAGATGATAGTGCCATCAATGGCGATGATTATACCGCAGTTTCAGGCACATTAACATTTCTTAATGGTGAAACTTCAAAATCCATTGAAATTGATATCATCGATGATTCATCCACTGAGACCACCGAGTCGTTTAGTTTGGTATTAAGTAATCCGATCGGTGGTGCTGTTCTTGGTATTGCTTCAGCAATTGATATCAGTATTACCGATAATGATACGACAGAGGGCGGTACCAATAATACAACCATTGGTAACTTTTCTTTTAACAATACCAATACTACTGTTGTTGAAAGTGATGGCTCGGTTGGCATTGAAGTCATGCGTAGTGGTGCTGGCATAGGTGAGGCGAGTGTTGAATATGCAACCCGTGATGGTTCAGCGGCCTCAGGTAGTGATTATTCACAGAATAGTGGTACTTTAACTTTTGCTGTGGGACAGACACGCCAAACCATAACGATTGATATTACTGATGATATCTTATTAGAAGAAAATGAAAATTTTAGCATTATTTTGAGTAATTCAACCGGAGCGCTCTTGAGTGATGGAGCAAAAATAACAGTTAACATTATTGACAATGATGGTGGTGCAGGTCGTTTTAAAGTCAATATGGATCAAGTGGAAGTCAAAGAGTCTGACGGTGAGGTGTCTATTCAATTGACACGAGAAGAGGGTAGTTCAGGTGATGTTAGTATCGATTATTCGACAGTGGCTGAAAGTGCGGGTGAAAATAGTGACTTTATTCCCGTCAGCGGTACGCTTCATTTTGTAGGTGGAGAAAAAGTGAAAACCATGAGTGTTAATATCATTGATGACAATTTAGAAGAAGGGCAAGAATCCTTTTGGGTCAAATTTACCAACCCGATAGGTGGGGCCACCCTTAGCTCAAATGACAGTATCAAAGTCATTATCACTAAGAATGACCTACCAATAGACAATACAGCGGGACCTGCTGCGGTGACAAATGGTGAAAAAAGTGATGGGGGAGGTGGCGCCACACATCCATTGGTTTTTATTTTAATGAGTATATTTATTGTGTTTTTGAGGAATCGAAGGTTGAAGGAAGTTAAACAATAACTATTCTTTCGCTGAACATCATACAAGTAAATCCGGGACGAGCAATGCCTTATCTCGGATTTATCACTTCTAATAAAATATCTGCCTAAGTTAATTATCCTAACCAGAAATCAAATAAAATTAATTTCCCCCCAAAATTCCTCCCTTGTCCGTCTAATTCTATGAAATTAAAAATAATAAATTTTTTAGAGATGAAATACGAAGAGACAGGGAGTAGACATGAAAATAAATCAATATACGATTACTGTCATAATAGTATTCATATTGTTTTTGATGGGTTGCGATCATGAAAAAGACAACAATGGCAATACTGTTAATCCGACAACCGATGTCGAGGGTTTGAATTATTTTAGCAGTCAAATAAACTCAGGCCGCTTATCGGGGGACACCATTAGTAGTGGCACTACTGATACAGACGTATTAAGAAAAAAACTGGAAGCCGTCATTGAAAACCCCAATGAGTTTTCATATTCATAATACAGATGTTATATCTTTTTGATTGGTGAGTAATTTGATAGATGACCGGTTACTCAAAATTTTATGAAATTCCTCAACTTCATTCGATAAAATATAAGCCGCTGGTGAAAACATTTGCGCTAATGTCCAGTCCATTCTGAATTCTTGGTCATTATGATCATCATGACAATAATACTTTTGTTGTAAGACGCTGATTTTTTTACCAGTCCCACGGTAACAAAAAAATCCGTGTTAATCGCATTTAATGGTTTGACTACCAATGAAAATACAGGAAGGCACTGTTTGCTTAAACGCAAACAATGGTTGATTTGATCAAGTTCACCCCAGTTATCCTCGTCCCCACTGAGAATTGAACCGTTATTATTGGTTTAGAATATATAGTGAATTGCAGTATATCTCAGTGAAAGCATTAAATCATTTTGTTGAAATAAGTGCAACATCAATGATTAACAACTTTTGTGCTTTGTTGGTATAGAAATCAGCTCAATTGATGGATATGTGGCGAGTTGATCGTGGTTGGATAAAATCCCTTACCTCTTCACTATGGTTTTATGATCACAAATGTGGATAAAAAATAATCTTTATTTGGTTTTATTTCACACAAAGGAGCTATTTATTTTAAAAATAAAGGAATGAGTGTTTCCAAAGAGGCACATCATGAGTGAATAGAGAGCGTCGCAAGATTGTACTTGTATTTGGTTTTAGCATAATGAATAATCACCCGGTGTATACAGTATTTGCTGATGATTTGGACAAAAACGACGTAAATAAATCGAGAAATCAAAGTGAGCGAGGATTACCCTAAAACAGGCGAACAATGGCAAGCTTTTGTGTTTGACCCTGGAGCCAATCGATTAAAAAAACTGGATCAACTTGCCGAAATGAAGTGTCGGCAAAACCTAATACAAGCTGAAGAACTGCAAACACTTGCGCTGGATGCGCTGAGTGCAAATAACTGGGTGAAACTCACGGGTTTTAAAGGGCGTTCATCACCTGAGACTTACTTAATTAAGGTGTATAGCAATATATTAATAGATCAGTGGCGTAAAATATTTGGTCGCTGTCGTGCACCCCAATGGGTAATACAAGCGGGTGAAGAATGGGTTTTAGCGCATGAACTATTGTGTTGTGAAAAACACCATCGTGATGAAGTCATCGCTCGATGTTGTTCAAAATATCAGCTAGCCACGTCTGGGGTTAAGCAACTAATTCGCGACATCCTGGCTAAAGTGACCGACTGTGGTGGTATTCTACGTCCTAGTGCTGAAGCTGAGCAAATACTGGATGATCCCGAAAGAAATACGATGGCCATTAGTTCTGACACTGGGGATGCCGATTATGAAGCATTAGTCCATACGCTTGCCAGTTTACTGGAAGATCAAACCACCGAAACCTGGGACATTTTACGCCAACAGGTAACACTGACCAATGAACAAATTACGATCTTAAAGCTAAAGTTTAATGATCACATGAGCGAGCAAAAAATAGCTAATCAATATCAAAAAACCCGTGATCAAGTACGTAGCGTGATAAAAAAAAGCTTAACCACTTTAAATCAAGCGTTGCAACGTGCTGGTGTGAGTGCCGAAGATGTCCGTGATTGGCCAATCAGGTAGATGTGCTTCGCTTATTCACCTTATATGATTCTAGTTTACTTTATGCCGCCAAAGCGTACTAAAAGTATTTGAAACGTTGTGGCTCATTAAAAAATCATAGACCCGCGTCCCAATCTCCCTTTCTTGTCCGTCCAACAACAATGAAACCGATCATTGATAAACATTGCGAGGACGAGTTGATGAAAACACAAGCAAATTTAACGCTCTCTAACATGGTTAGTCTAGCTGTACTCATTTTATGCATATCGATGTTGGCTCAGTCAGCCATCGTCAAGGCAGATATGGATTGGGGTGGGGCAATGATATCCACCTTTGAATCCTTAGGGTCTGATTTAAACGACATTGAGGGAAAAACGAGGGATTATTCGATCAACTCATGGTATAGCACGTCAGTCATGGATGTGGGAGGGGTTGGTGCAGGCGCATGTGCGGTGCCCGCCGCCGGGTATGTGACACTGCCTGCTGAGTTTATGTATTTAATGCGAGAAATTTACAACTCTTCGATGGGGCTTGGGTTTCTCATTTACGGTGATGCGTTTCAGGATGATTTTGCAACGATTTTAGGTCTTTGGTCAGAAGAGGTGACCTTGGATGATGAAACCCTAGAGTTAATCTATGGCGCGGTTGAAATGTCCCTTGATTATGGAATACATCGCTTAGAGAAATATTCAGAAAGCCTAGGTGCAGCCGGTGCTGGTAGCGTAGGGGTTGCTTCAACACGTTCCGTGTCTGGTAAAGCGGCAAATGAAGCATCAACAAAAATGATTTCAAAGACGTTAGCAAAAAAGACAGGCAGTAAAGTTGCGGGTAAGTTGGGAGCCAAAGTGGCGGCAAAAACGGGCGCAAAAATTGGAGGAAAATATGTGGCAAAAAGCCTAACCGCCTGGATTCCTTTTATCTCAGCTGCTGTTTGCGGTGGCCTCAATATGTGGCTTATGGATGGCGTTATGTCAGCGGCTGAGAGCTATTATCAAAAGCTTGCTTCATTTCGGCGAAATCGATATAAATGAGGGATTAAAACAGTAAGGCTTACATCAATTTATCCTCTGAAGTGGTTTGATGTAAGTACTGAGTGGGAAATTAATAGCCTATGTTACTGCGGCGGAGGGGGCCTGAACCAGCAGGTAATTAAACGCAAGTTTTTAATTATTCTTCCCCCAAGGCTTACCATATGTCCGTCTTATATAACCTGACGACTTGATTGTTAGCTTATTCTTTTTTCCTTAAGTAACAAAAACACACGTTATCCAACTTTTACCATCAGAATGAGAGGGTATTAAAATGCAAACAACAAACTTAATGCGATAGGTTATCAGTCTTTAATGATGATGATTTAAAAGCATAAACTTGCAGAGAATAACAAAGATGAATATTATGCATTCATCCATCGTATTCGTCCCTTGTTCGATGCCGTATTCAATTTGATGTGGCAAGAAATAGTGTAGAGTAGGTAAAAAATACAGGACAATAATGTGATAGGCTTGGCTAACAATAAACGCATGAGTGATGGAAGGATCATGAACAAGACACTAACCCCCTTAATTGTTGTTATTTTGTCCATTTTAGTCAGTTTATCCGCGTTTGGCAAATCCAAGGACCTGGTACGATTTAA
>Ga0316205_10002443_pt1 | contig 19353 bp, 11 predicted proteins | sample 3monthpyrite_MG_FD_204941 | JGI IMG/M metagenome (GOLD analysis project Ga0316205, IMG submission 204941) | Microbial mat bacterial communities from mineral coupon in-situ incubated in ocean water Damariscotta River, Maine, United States -... | ecosystem: Environmental > Aquatic > Marine >... | reverse complement strand
GGTAGATACCAAATACGAATTTGGAAAAACGAAGGATGGAAGGATCGTACTTATTGACGAAATCCATACTCCAGATTCTTCCCGATATTTTTATGCAGATGGCTACCAAGAACGACAAGCGAAAGGAGAAGGACAAAAACAACTTTCTAAAGAGTTTGTTAGACAGTGGCTCATTGCTAATGGGTTTCAAGGCTTGGAAGGGCAAACTGTTCCTCATATGAGCGATGCATATATTGAAAGTGTTTCTGAAAGATATATTGAACTCTACGAAAACATCACAGGAGATACCTTTGTAAAAGCCGATGTCTCTCAAATCGATGCTCGAATCGAAAAAAATGTGGCCGCTTATCTAAATCGATAAATTTTACCTTTCTGATAATGTGTTAGGATAGGTAATGATATAGGAGGTATTCGCCTTGAGGTCTTTTATGGTATATACTTCTCCATTGCTCCAAGTAACAACTACGTTCGTTTCTGTGTCTGGCCCTAATCCAAAATGCTGCTCTTTGGGATGTACAGACAAATATCCAGTAGTGCTGTGAATTTCTCTCCATACCTTCGAAAAACTTTTGCTAGTAAGAACAAGGGTTGAACCAATAGCGTCTCTATTTATTTGATGTGCTGGATTGCCTACCAGTTTTATTTTAATCCAGTGATTCTCTAAAGAAGACCTGTTTTCAAGTAAGCTAGCTTTTTCGTGGTAATTATTTATAAGAATATCTAAGTCACCGTCGTTGTCATAGTCAAAATAGCTGGCACTTCGAGCATTACTAGTTAGATCGGCTCCTAATGCAGTTGCCTTATTTAATAGCGCTCCATTTTCATTCACAAAAAACACATTTTTTTCGCGGTTGCTTTCGGCATATGAAATCGTCCTTGCATCTCCCTGTTGTTGTTTTCGCTCAAAATAAAATGGGTTTTCACTCGAGTAAACACTGAAATCATTCATACCATTTAGGCAATATAAATCTTCATCACCATCATTGTCAAAATCGAAAAAATCTGCGTCCCAAGACCAACCCGTAGCCGAATATCCTCGACCAACCTGGGTTGATAATTGATAGTCTTTCAGTTGGTTTTTAGTAACATTGGAGAGAAAAAGATCGTTTGCCTCAACGGTTCTAATATTGGCCATTTTCTTTCGATTAAATTTCATTTCGGTATCTGCGTTTGGGCTCACGTATTTTTCATCCTTCTGCATGACTACAATATTGGAGATATAAAAATCTGGGTACAAATCTCTGTTGAGGTCTGTAATACCAACATTCATAGTATAGGAAGGCTTGTCAGTTCCAAGTTGATCACTCGATTCCTTGAAAAATCCAGTACCCTGATTTAAGTAATATTTATTCTTTCCGAAGTCATTTCCAACAATAATATCTTGAAGTCCATCTTGATTAATGTCGCTATGCCCAAGGGCTTGTGTCCAGCCTCGATTGGAGGATAAATCTGCCGTAAAAACAACTTCTTTAAACACAAAATCACCCATGTTTTTGAAGAGCTTATTCGGCATTCCATTTTGATTGTCTCGACTTAGTGTTGGTAATACTCCTTCAACATAGTTTCCAAAGTACCCAATAAAAATATCCAAGAGGCCATCGTTATCATAATCAAAGGCAGTGGCGGGACCAGCAACGGCATTGTCGCCACCAAGACCCGTTTGGTTACTAATATCTTCAAAACGAGCATCACCCGTATTCTTATACATTCGATGTGGGTCATTCACATAGGTGATAAAAAGATCTTGAGTGCCATCATTGTTAAAATCGGCAATAATGGGCTGACGGGGCTCACCGTAGGAGTTTAGTGCATCATTCCAAACATTGATGCCACTAGCATCGCTACTATCTGTGAACGAACCATTACCATTGTTTAGATATAGCTTATTTCCGAAACCGCCTAAAAGTAACACATCAGGATGACCGTCATTATTAATATCTTCACAGGCCACACCAGATCCCCCAAAGGCAGGAGGGATGGCCAACCTGATTACCTTTTCTTCTTCGGAAACAGAATACCCACGAATTAAACGGTTTAGCCAATCTGAAGATTTATGCTGAAAAGAAATCCCAACCTCATTAGTCACTTCACGAAAGGCTGAGGTTTTGCTTGAATTATTTGTACCAGAAGAGCTTATTTGCGTAGTGTTCGTAACATTTGTGTTGAAATCATAGGAATTTATCAATTGCTGAATTCTGGTAAATCCCTGGGTGATATCCTGTTTGTCCAATACTTTCTTATTGGCATCATGAGAGAATTCACCTGCCAGGCGCAGTACCAAAACACCTAATTGGGCGATTGCTTCTACCAATTGTTCTGCACCATTGGGATCCAAGCTTTTAATAGAGGTTGTATTTAAATCGTCTAATGAATAGCCCAATATGCGCCAATGAAAGCCACTGTCTCGAAAAGCATCCAAATCATAGGACTCAATGGTTACTTTTCCTTCCTGATTGTTCGGGAAAAAAGTGACATCTTCAAATGAGTTAGTGATTTCGGGTAAAAAGGCCAAAGAAGCTTTTTTCACATGTGCAGCTCTTATAAGTTGACTTTTATCAACGGAAGCTGTTTTATCTGATTGTTCAAGTAACGCACTGGTAAAAGCAATGAGTGATTCCAAATAATAATTTCTGAGTGCATCAGAAGTGGTATTATCTATGGGCCAACGTTGTCTCGCAAAGTAGACTTGTACATTCCGAAGAAATACATTGGTATTGAGTTCGTTATAAACAGCATATGAAGCCAATTTCTGCTTGATAATCTCTTTAACAAGCGCATTATTGGTGTCCTCAGAAATTGTGCCAGTACTGGGTTTCGGATAAGAAACCGAAGCTAGCGTAGTAGCGTTTCTAGACTCATCAAGAATTAACACCCAACTTTTCGCTAAATCCTCTCTACTAACAATTGCCTTGTTAGCCTTTCTAGCTCTTAAATCGGCCACTTTTAAAGTTACTAGGGTAAGAAGGTTCACATAGCTATTGGCAATGTCTAGGGCGTCGTTGTCAAAAGAAAGTACGTTTGATTCTGAAAAATACAATAGGTCTTGTTCTACAGACAGGAGGGAACGATACCCATAAGAGACAGATGAGTACTGCGCATAATCCCTTTTGGAAATGCGTACGGTACCCGTTGTAAGGTGATATAAAAAGTCACCTTGTGGTGTTTTTTCATATTGAGAAAGTGATGAAACAATAGGGGCAATATGATCCGGGCGAATAAGACCCAGGTTTTGTTTTCTTGCATTTTTGCTACCCTGCTCTTTTAAATAATAGATGATCTCCTTCTGAATGTCAATTTTGAAATTACGAGCCTCATCGGTTAAAGGCGTACCGTACATAAAATCCTCTAACCTGTTAGCCGTTGCATAACATTTAGGGTCTTTGTTTTGCTCCAGTTCTTGAATCTTAGCGATGATATTTCTGATACCCGTATTCTCCTGAGCGATTAATCCTACGGCGAGAACAAGGAATAGACTCAGCGTAAACAGCTGCTTTTTTTGATATGAAATTGGCACTAATATCATAATATAGGGGGTAAATATACTAAAATCGCTAGGTGTCGGAATAATATTTAACATTGGGTTTTAAGTACTTTTCTTTTTGTATTATCTTTGACTGGATCAACCAAACTCCCTATTAGTTATGAAAAAAAACAAACTATTCACTTTTATGCTATTCGTGATGGTGAGTTTTGCAGCTACGGCGCAAAACCCATTTACGAACATGCAAGTTAAACAGTCTCAACCTATCGATCTGGATGACGATCAACGTACCGTCATTTCTACGGTAGATGCTGAAATTATTGGATCACTGGGTATTGGTGGTGATACTCAGGCCAATCAGGCCTATGGTTTTGACACCATGATCATGAGAGAAAACAACCTTAGAATTTTGTTTGATGATACAAGTACCACGGGGAGTTTTCCTGGCAATGATTGGCGACTTACGGCCAATGATTCTGGCAATGGAGGTGCTAATTATTTTGGTATCGATGACGCGACAGGAGGAACTCGCCCTTTTCGAGTTGATGCCGGAGCTGGAAATAACGCATTGTATATTGAAAACGGTGGAAATGTTGGCCTCGGAAATAGCAACCCCGCGATGGAACTTCAAGTTACAGATGGGGACACTTCTACGCTACGTTTAGAACAAAATGGCTCCAGTGGATTTACGCCACAATCTTTTGATATATCAGCGAATGAAACCAACTTTTTTATTAGGGATGCGACCAATGGAAGTGCGTTACCTTTTAGAATCCAACCTGGAAGTGCAACTGATGACGCGCTTATGATTAAGAACAATGGCTCTATAGGCATCAAACCAACTGGCGGAGGTTTTGCCGGAATTAACCCCAATGCATCCATTGATTTGGATGAGACCAACAAAGGACTTCAATTAAACCGCTTAACCAATGCACAGCGAGGTACGTTAGCTACGGCCTTGGGCACTGGTGAAGTTGGGGTGATGGTCTTTGACACTGAGGATTCTGTTACCTATACTTGGACAGGGACTGCTTGGGTTGCAGGTGGTTCTACCGGTACCGACGATCAAACGGTAGATACTTTTGCCCTAAACGGAAACAATCTGGAATTATCACTGGAAGATGATGGAGTGGCTGTAAATACTGTTGATGTTTCAGCTTTATTGGATAACACAGATAATCAAAACATCTCAGGGTCTACGTTTGTAGGCACAGATTTAACCATTGGAATTGCAGGAGGTACATCGCAAACACTTGATCTTTCCACCTTAGATGATAGTGGTACCGATGATCAAATTGTTGATGCCTTTGCATTAAATGGAAATAACTTAGAATTGTCCCTAGAAGATGATGGAGTGGCTGTAAATACTGTTGATGTTTCAGCTTTGTTTGATAATACAGATAACCAAAACATTTCAGGCTCTTCTTTTGTAGGGACCGATTTGACTATTGGTATTTCTGGTGGTACTTCAGAAACGCTTGATCTCTCCACCTTAGATGATAGTGGTACCGATGATCAACAACTATCATTAAACACAAATTCATTGGATTTAGAAGATGGTGGTAGTGTAGATCTTTCAGGGTATTTAGACAATACCGATGATCAGAACATTTCAGGATCGGGTTTTGCAGCGAATATGCTAACTATTGGTATTGAAGGAGGCGCTTCTGAAACCGTTGATCTTTCGTCATTAGACAATGCTGGAACTGATGATCAACAACTATCGCTCAATATAAATTCTTTGGATCTAGAAGATGGGGGTAGTGTAGATCTTTCTGGGTATTTGGATAACACCGATAATCAAAACATTACAGGCTCTGGACTAGTAGGAACAGACCTTACCATTGGTATTTCAGGCGGTACTTCAGAAACAATTGATCTTTCTGTTCTCAACAATTCTGGAACCGACGATCAGCAATTATCATTAACTGGAAACTCTTTGGATTTGGAAGACGGCGGAAGTGTAGACTTATCTGGATATTTAGATAATACAGATGATCAATTATTAGGATTTGCACTTAATGGCAACGATCTTGTTTTATCCATAACCGATGGAAATGTGGTTACCATTGATATGACACCTCTTATTCAGCCTTTAATTGATGAAAACGCAGCACAACAAGTACAAATTGACGGACTTGAAGCAGAGAATGATGCACAGCAAGCCCAGATAGATGATCTTATTGCCCGTGTGATTGCTATTGAAGACTGTGCTTGCGATGGCACCTTAGGCGTTAATGATGTTACGGTAGCACCAGAATCTCCAAGGCTATTTCAAAACATTCCGAATCCATATGACAATACTACAAGCATTGGTTATTTCATTCCGTTGGATCATCAACGTGCTAGTATTGTGATAAGTACTACCACTGGTCAAATACTTCGTAAGATTGATATCACTCGCTTTGGTGAGGGAGAAATTAGTGTGAACAGGAGCCGAATGGCTTCGGCTATGTATCTGTATACATTGTATGTAGATGGTAAGCGAATTGACACAAAACGGATGTTGGTTGAATAACCGTTCGTTCAATATAAATTAAAAAAAACGCCTCTTTTATAGAGGCGTTTTTAGTTTCGTTCTTTGTAGTTAAAGCTATAGACATAACCCATGGTGATTGCACTAAAATCTGCCTGTCCCAAGTTGGCGTTAATATGAGCCCCAACGTATACATTGTGTTTTGGAACCGCATTGGTGCCTAGAAGATAATACTTGAGTCCCATACGCGCAGCAACAGCCCGTTTACGTTTAAATTTGCCATCAAACTCTCCCAGCATAAAGCCTTCAGGAATTTCTCTAGGCGTATTGTCCCAACCCTCATTAAGCCTCCAGTCTATTTGATAAGCGGGCTTATGGATGTTATACCCCAATTGCATCTCCAGACTTACATGGTTCAGTAGTAACTCGGCACCAAGGGAAATACCATAGTTGGTCGCATATTTCCAGGGATTTTCTCTAAAAAAATCAAACTCCTCACCGTCCCGTACCAAGAATTCATTGTTGTTTATATAGTCGTAGTAGTGTTCGTAAAAGCGATAGTAAAATCCGATACCAATCTTCAATGTTTTATTAAAAACCTTGCCATATTCACCCGCCAGCGTATACACGTTCTTTTTGTCATTAAATACGTCGGCAGTCCCTAGTACATTTTGACCAAGACCTCCACGAATCGAAATATAGTCATACACATTGCGTTTGAATTCGGTTTTTGGCTCACTCAAATTCCTGTCGCCTTCGTTTCCCGTCTTTTTTAAATCTGCGGAAAGACTTACTAAAAAAGAATTTAATCCTTGATTGGGTAATTTAGTATGACCGTTAGAATGATGAAAATATCCAACACCAATTCGGTAGTCCATTTTTTCTGACGTTAAGAATCGATAATGCATAAAAGCCCGAAACGACCATGTCACTCGTGTGGTAATGGCTTGATTTGCAGGATTACTGACTGGATCCCAGATCCTAGTGAAGAAGGACCCTCCCATGCCAACTAGCAGCGTTAGATTTTCTTGACGAAATGTATTAAACTCTAAATAAGGCATGATGGTCACAACGTCACCAAGCTCTCGAGAGTTTCCTAGATATGTATAACCAATACTTAATCCAGTTCGCGGTGCTTTAAGGCGATAGGCCCATTCTTGAAAATTGTTAGTGTGTTTTCTCCCAAAATTTAAAATGAATTGTTTTTGCAAATCACGCTCAGGAAAATTCTCGTTGGCTTCGGCTGAAATACCCAGCATGAGCTCAGGAGTAAAGGTGTATTCAGGGTTTTGATCCAAAGACTCTAGCTGTCCAAGAACAGAAAAAGGGAGTAGGATTAAAAGCAGAGGAACGAATAATTGTTTCATTTCGTTACAAATAAAGTAAAATGAATTGAATTTTAAAATTTAAATTGCAGAGGTAATTATAAAATTGATGCTTTGAAATTACTCGATTCTTTTCTTTCTGAACTGTCTTCATTGGCTTGGGGGCTTCCATTATTAATTTTATTGATTGGTGGCGGACTCTATTTACTTATTCGTATTCAATTTTTGCCTTTCCGCTATTTAGGGCACGCTATAGCGATACTTAGAGGGAAGTATGACGACGAGAATGACGAAGGTCAGATATCGCATTTTGAAGCCTTAACAACTGCTCTATCTGCCACCGTGGGTATGGGAAATATTTCAGGTGTGGCTGTAGCCATCTTTATTGGTGGTCCAGGAGCCGTATTTTGGATGTGGGTGAGTGCCGTGATAGGAATGAACACCAAATTTTTTACAGCAACACTAGCTATTTTATTCCGTGGAAAGGATAGCGCTGGAGAACTTCAAGGCGGCCCCATGTACTTTATTACCGAAGGCTTAGGGAAAAACTGGAAACCATTGGCCATTTTCTTTAGTATTGCTGGATTGGTTGGAGCATTACCCGTTTTTAATGTGAATCAATTAACTCAGGCAATCAATGATATACTCATGAAACCTTCAGGCTTATATTCTGGGTTTACTAGTAATCTGGTTATTGGAGGTGTTTTAGCTGTTATTACCGCTTTTGTGGTATTGGGCGGGATATCTCGAATTAGTAAAACCGCTTCTAAGTTGGTGCCTAGTATGGTGGTGTTATACTTCATTTTAGTGCTTATTATTTTAGCCGTTAATATTGAGGTGGTCCCGAAATACTTCGGAATGATCTTCACAGATGCTTTTTCAGCCAACTTTTTTGAAGGAGACACCTTTTTAGGAGGTGTTCTTGGAGGACTCATTTTATTAGGAATAAAACGAGGTGCTTTTTCCAATGAAGCGGGAATTGGAACCGCTCCCATGGCACATGGCGCGGCAAAAACCAATGAACCCATCCGCGAGGGCTTAGTGGCTATGTTGGGGCCCGCTATTGACACCTTGGTGGTCTGTACGCTAACGGCCTTGGCCATATTGGTAACAGGCGTTTGGCAATCTTCTGAAGCCAATGGAGTAAGTCTAACTGCAAACGCTTTTCAAGCGGCCATTCCGGGAGGTATAGGTAAGTATGCATTGTTAGTGTGTATTGCCGTATTTAGCATATCCTCGTTGTTTTCATATTCGTATTATGGAACCAAATGTATGTCGTTTTTAGTGGGAGCTAAAAACAAAAACATCTATAACTATTTCTATATCGCAAGTATCCTTATAGGAGCAACTACTTCATTAAGTATGATGATTAATTTGATAGATGCGTTTTTTGCGTTCATGGCAATCCCAACGATGCTAACTACTATTCTCTTGGCGCCTAAAGTGGTGGCAGAATCTAAAAAGTACTTTGCTAAATTGAAAAAAAATCGCGCTAATTGACCTTGGATAAAAGGTGATTCAATTGGGCCGTAAATTTTGCGGCTCCGCGGGGATTGAGGTGGCTTTGATTCCAATAATCCTTTACGTTGTATGTCAAAGTATCTTCTTCCTTATTCAGAAAAATGATCCCTGGAGACTGTCCTTTAATAGCCGCGATAAGACTATCACGTCTATGTAAAATATTGGAATTTCTACGTGGCAAATAGCTACGATACATGGGGGTTTGACATATCACAACGCGCAAGTTTTGTTCTTTTAGAAAGAGTAGCATTTCTTGAAGTAATGCCGCATTTTGGGCAAACAACGCTTTGTTTTCTTCTTCATTAATACGGAAATTAGTTTTGGCGATCGCCGCTTCATTATACTGTAGTTTTTTGAACCTTCCTTCGTAATTAAGCGTGTCAAATCCAAACGAGTTAAACCCAGTATTTTGAACATTATGTATATACGTCTCAGTGAGTCTTTCAGAAAAGAAACTTGGATTTGATAAATAGATAAGTCGATCTTTAAAGTAAGCGGTTCGCTCGAAGGCATTCACATTATAATAGTTGTAATAAATACTATTTTTCCAAAAACGAGAACCGTTGTGCGGGAGTTCAAAATGGTTATATGATATTTCTAACACAACAGTTTCCAAAGAGTTTAAGCGAGAGAGCACACCTTTCAGAAGCTTAAAATCTGTGTCATGGTGCTGATTTCCAGAAGTTAAACTAATGGCGGGTTGATCAAGCCATTCTGGATTAATAGCGTTCTTAATTTGTGAAGAACCCAAAATAAGGATTTCTATATTGCTTTGTTCCTTCTCTAGTTGGGTACTAATATTGGTATATCCCAGCGGTAGTTGACGGGTATAATATTCAATGATAAGGTATCCAAGAACAACCGAAAGAAAGAAAAGGGCGATATGTTTTAGAAAGGCTTTGCTCATCAAAATTGAAAATATATAAATGCTTCTTGAACTTCGGCATACCTAATTAATAATATAATAGCCACGTAATAGATAGCCCAGCGTATAGCGATAGGTACTCTCAATTGAATTTTTTGAAGCGGAAAGTCCCACCTTCGCGTAATCACTTCCAAAAGTAGCATAGCAACTAAGTACCACAATTTACTACCAATTAAGGTGGTTAAATTTTCATCTGGTGTTAGGCTAAAAATTCGCTGAAAAATGTAAAGCGCCTGATCCATATTTTCTGATCTAAATAATATGGCTGAAATGCCACAAATAACGAAAAGATATATCAGAGAAAGTACTCGGGGTAATTTCTGAAGGCGCTTAACTAATGTGTTGTTGGATTTCCCAAGGGGAATACGCTCTACTATGAGAAACAATCCATGCCACAATCCGAAGGCAACAAAGGTCCAATTAGCGCCATGCCATAAGCCTACTAAGAGCATAGTGATTAAGAGCCCAATAGTTTTAGTCCAGATGTTAACATGCTTGGTTCCCTTAACAAACGGGATATATACATAATCTGTAAACCATTGTGTTAGTGTAATATGCCAGCGTTTCCAGAATTCTGTAATACTCCGGGCTAAATAGGGGAGGTTGAAGTTTTTACTTAGTTTAAATCCGAAAAGTTTTGCGGTACCAATAGCGATATCCGTATATCCAGAAAAATCACAATAGATTTGAAAGCAGAAAAGTATTGCTACATATATTAGTGTAAGACTGCCATAGGCCTCGGGTTCATTAAACACCATACTAACGGCAATGCCTAGCTTGTCGGCCACTAAGATCTTTTTGAATAACCCCCATAAGATTTGCCGAAGCCCTTCCTTTGATGTTTGTATGTTGAAGGTGCGTTGGATTTTAAACTGTGGTAGCAATTGTTTAGCTCTTTCAATTGGGCCCGCAACTAATTGTGGGAAGAAACTAACGAAACATAGAAATGATAAGAGGCTGTTGGTTGCTTTGGTTCTTCCTTTATAAACATCTATTGAATAGCTCAGTGTTTGGAACGTGTAAAAGCTAAGCCCAACGGGCACAAGAACACCCCAGATAAGCGTATTGCTTTCCGAAGCTTCCATCTCGAAAAGAGTATTAAAACTATCTAAGAAAAAATTAAAATACTTAAAGGTGATGAGTACGCCAAGATTCCATAGAACACTCACTGTAAGCAACATCTTAGACTTCTGGCGACTTGAAGAAGCTTCAATGGCATGCCCTACCAGATAATCTACTAACGAACTAAGGACTAATAGGGAAAGAAACCTCCAGTCCCATAAACCATAAAAAAGATAGCTAGCTGCTAGAAGAAGTACATTTTGCGCTTTCCTTCGTTGGGTGCCAATAGTCCAGTAGGCCAAATAGACGATGACCAGAAAAAATCCGAAATCAAAAGAGTTGAAAAGCACGTAGCCAGTTTTGTTTCGTGGCTAAAGATAAAAAAAGGCTACCAGTGGCAGCCTTTTAACATTAAAATTTGTTCATTAAAAACCTTCCAACAAAACATTATCAATTAAAAACTCGTCGCGGGATCCAGATCCAGAAACATCATCTCCCGTAAATTTTAAATAGATAAAACCTCCTATCGGTATATTGGCAAGAATTAAAGAAGATCTTGATGAGAAAACTGGAAATTCTGGAGGAAACCCTCCAGTAGCTGGTGATACTTCCGGAGATATAAAATCAAGATCTGGAAGATGTGTAAAATTAGTCCCATCTGTTGAATAGGAGAAATTTAGAGAGCTCGATCGGTCCGCATTATTATTGGCAAAAATATCATAACTCACCCGTAGATTAGTTAGCATGTTCCCTGATTGATTAAGGACCTTAAACTCAAAAGAGCCTGGGGTGAAATCAGAACCAATGGGCTGCACGCCCAGTGCGGCACCGCTGCTTAACTCAGCTATATTAAAAGAGTATACACCACCTGTAGAAACACCTCCCGTGCTTGAACCTCTCGCGTAATCTCCAGATACGCCGGTATCTCCAAAATTGAGATCCCCATCACTGAGTCCTTTAACAATAATAATATCAGAGTCAAGTTGTCCTGAGGCTGGAGTAGGAGAGAACCCATTGCCGTCGAAGGTATTGAAGTCTTCGAAGTATAGGGTTTCAAAACAATCATTATCGCTTACAAATATTCCAGAAAGTAGTCCGTAACCGTTAGATTGCCACTGCCAAGTTCCTTGAATGAAAGAACAATCATTTCCATTAGCAGAAGGCTCATTGTTAAAGGAATGTACTCCCATCCAAGTTACTGGATTGCCATTGGATAAATACCCAACATTAGTGACGTCATTTCCACTGGTAATATCACAGCTGGTGAACAAACCATTGGGGTTGCAATTATCTTGTACGCCAATACCTTTATACATTTTTGTTCCATGGACGCTTTGGGTTGTAATTACCCCTATGCCATCTGGCATTGTAAATAACATATTAAATGTTTGTGTTAATCCAGTATTCAGATTGGGATGACCGTTGCATACTGTACACGAATAAACACCTGTAACGGGCACAACGGGTGCGCGAGACGTATGTTTAGCAATAAGAATTTCGCTTTCCAAACCCTTAAATAGTACATCCCAAACTACTGGGTTTTGTCCATTTCCATCTACCGAAAAGGTAAATGATAGATCCTTTGAGGCAAAGACAAGGTCTGAGACCGCATTTCCTTGAGATACTTTTCTGGTAGCCTTGACTTCAAATACTTCTCCATGTGCAAGTTGTAAGGTTGCGGTTGGAAACGGACCATTTTTCTCTGAATCTACACTAATGGCTGATTTAAAACCATCGGGTATCTCAATTTGAATTGTTGCCCTATATTCAGACTTGTTTGTAGTGAACACTCCTTTATAGAGACCGAGATTGCTGTCTTCGTCAATATAACTACTCACTAGATTTGCTTGTTGGCGGTCGCTGGGTTCATTTTCAATACTACATGCAGCAATAAGAACAGAAAATGAAAGAATGTAAAATACCTGTTTCATACATACTAAAATTAATGACACTAGAACCAAAATGTCTTTGGCTAGAATCAAATGGGTTAATAATTAATTATGAATGCACCTAAAAGGTGCTCAGGCGGGAAATTTATTGAATGTTAAATGTATTAAATTCGATGAACTATTCAAAATAACTAAATGTATCTCCATCTTTCATAGTAAGAAGAGATTCATAAATAAGCTTGATCACATTCTCAACATCCTCTCTATGTACCATTTCTACTGTAGTATGCATATATCTAAGAGGAAGGGAAATAAGAGCACTAGCAACACCACTATTACTATAGGCAAAGGCATCTGTATCCGTACCCGTGGCTCTCGATAAAGCAGCTCGTTGAAATGGAATGTCATTCGCTTCGGCAGCGTCAACAATGAGATCCCTCAATTTTTGTTGCACGGCAGGTGCATAAGCAATCACTGGGCCAGCCCCGATTTCAGCAAAACCTTGCTTTTTCTTATCGATCATTGGAGTGGTGGTGTCGTGTGTAACGTCAGTAACAATAGCGGCATGTGGCTGAATTCGTTCCGCGATCATTTGCGCACCGCGCAAACCAATCTCTTCCTGCACTGAATTTGTAATATAGAGTCCAAAAGGAAGCTTTTTCTTGTTTTTATGAAGGAGCCTCGCAACTTCTGCAATCATAAAGCCACCCATTCTATTATCAAGAGCACGGCAAACAAACTTGTTCTTGTTCAGAATATGAAATTCATCTGGATATGTAATAACACATCCCACATGAATTCCCATGGCCTCAACTTCTTTCTTCTTTTTGCAACCAACGTCAATGAAAATGTTTTCAGGTTTTGGTGGTTCCTCTTTAGCTCTGCTTCGGGTATGTATGGCGGGCCATCCAAAGACCCCTTTTACAATCCCTTTTTTGGTATGAATATTTACAATTTTTGAAGGCGCAATTTGATGATCACTACCTCCATTTCTAATAACATACAGTAGTCCATTGTCACTTATATAATTAACGTACCACGAAATTTCATCGGCATGTCCCTCGATGACCACTTTGTATTTGGCCTCTGGATTTATCACTCCCACGGCTGTTCCATAGGTATCTGTAATAAATTCATCCACATAGGGCGTAAGATATTCCATCCAAAGTTTTTGGCCGTCCCATTCATATCCTGTAGGAGCAGCATTGTTTAGATATTTCTCTAAAAAAGTAAGTGAGGTTTTTGTTAAGATAGAAGATGCCATAGATAAATTGTTTCAAGAATTCCAAAATTAGCAATTTATTGAGAAGTTCTGTGCTCAAAATGTTTAATTTTGGAACGATTTTAGCGAGAGCAGTTATAAAGAAAAAGTTGACAATGAAATTCCTTCAATATCTTCTGGTCGTTATTGCCCTGTGCAACACATCGTTAGGGTGGGCGCAAAAGGAAGACCCTTATTATATTCAGAAGAATAAAGACAGCACAGAAACCTTCTATTATATCATAGAAGGAGATACTATCCCCAGAGAATATATAAATTTGGAAGAAGTAGTTTTACTGAATAAACTAGAGTTTAACTCCAAAGAAGATCGAAGAAGGTATTTGATTTTAAGAAGAAAAACGCGCAAGGTATATCCGTTTGCGAAGCTGGCTTCCGAACGTCTTAGTGTAATGACTGAGCGGTTAGAAACGATTGAGAAAAAGAAAGACCGAAAGAAGTACACCAAGCGAATTCAGAAATACATAGAAGAAGAGTTTTCAGAAAAGCTGAAGAAGTTTACACGAACCGAAGGGCAAATCTTGGTAAAACTCATACACCGCCAGACGGGTAGAACGGCTTTCGAATTGGTGAAGGAACTACGAACCGGTTGGAGGGCGTTCTGGTATAATACAACAGCCAATCTATTTGACATTTCAATAAAAGAAGAGTATCAACCCTTTGATGTAAAGGATGATTATCTCATTGAAGACATTTTGGAGCGTTCTTTTCAGGCCAATATTTTAGAACGCCAAAAACCAGCATTCCAAATTGACTACTTAGATTTAACAGCGCATTGGAACAAGAAGGCTGTTGATAAATAATAAGGGTAGGTTCTTGCCTATATTCTTAATTTAAAGTACATTAGTAGTTCGCTCTTTTATTTTTTAGAAGGTTTTTGTTCATTAAAACAGGTGGAACCCCCAGTTTTAATGAGCCTTGTTAGGGAAATTTATTTTTAATTTTTTCTGAATAAAAGAACATTTTTTCAGCCTTTTTTTTGTTGTAATGGAGTAGGTTTCAACGCCTTGAGAATTGTTAATAAAAAAGAGTCAAAAAAGTTTAGAATTGTTTTGGTTTAATAAGAAAAGCAATTGTATATTTGCACCCGCTTTCCAGAGGAGAGTGATTGATTAAAAGAGATTATAAGTTCATTGAGAATATTGAAATTGACAGCGTATTGATTAGGATTGGAAACGATCTTGATCGATATTGAAACTAAACTAAGTAAGATACCTGAGATTTTATTTGAGGACTTTTCTAGATGTATTAAATTATATTTAAGATTCTACGATGAAGAGTTTGATCCTGGCTCAGGATGAACGCTAGCGGCAGGCTTAACACATGCAAGTCGAGGGGTAACATAGGTGCTTGCACTTGATGACGACCGGCGCACGGGTGCGTAACGCGTATACAATCTGCCTTACACTGGGGGATAGCCTTTAGAAATGAAGATTAATACCCCATAGACTATTAACGTGGCATCACGATTATAGTAAAGGTTACGGTGTAAGATGAGTATGCGTCCTATTAGCTTGATGGTGTGGTAACGGCACACCATGGCTACGATAGGTAGGGGCCCTGAGAGGGGGATCCCCCACACTGGTACTGAGACACGGACCAGACTCCTACGGGAGGCAGCAGTGAGGAATATTGGACAATGGAGGCAACTCTGATCCAGCCATGCCGCGTGCAGGAAGACGGCCCTATGGGTTGTAAACTGCTTTTTTACGGGAAGAAACACCCCCACGTGTGGGGGCTTGACGGTACCGTACGAATAAGGACCGGCTAACTCCGTGCCAGCAGCCGCGGTAATACGGAGGGTCCGAGCGTTATCCGGAATCATTGGGTTTAAAGGGTCCGTAGGCGGGCAGCTAAGTCAGTGGTGAAAGTTTGCGGCTTAACCGTAAAATTGCCATTGATACTGGTTGTCTTGAATTAGTGTGAAGTGGTTAGAATGTGTAGTGTAGCGGTGAAATGCATAGATATTACACAGAATACCAATTGCGAAGGCAGATCACTAACACTATATTGACGCTGATGGACGAAAGCGTGGGGAGCGAACAGGATTAGATACCCTGGTAGTCCACGCCGTAAACGATGGATACTAGCTGTTCGGCATTTATGCTGAGTGGCTAAGCGAAAGTGATAAGTATCCCACCTGGGGAGTACGTTCGCAAGAATGAAACTCAAAGGAATTGACGGGGGCCCGCACAAGCGGTGGAGCATGTGGTTTAATTCGATGATACGCGAGGAACCTTACCAGGGCTTAAATGTAGTATGACAGGGGTGGAAACACCTTTTCCTTCGGGCATATTACAAGGTGCTGCATGGTTGTCGTCAGCTCGTGCCGTGAGGTGTCAGGTTAAGTCCTATAACGAGCGCAACCCCTGTTGTTAGTTGCCAGCGAGTCATGTCGGGAACTCTAACAAGACTGCCGGTGCAAACCGAGAGGAAGGTGGGGATGACGTCAAATCATCACGGCCCTTACGTCCTGGGCCACACACGTGCTACAATGGCCGGTACAGAGAGCAGCCACTGGGTGACCAGGAGCGAATCTATAAAACCGGTCTCAGTTCGGATCGGAGTCTGCAACTCGACTCCGTGAAGCTGGAATCGCTAGTAATCGGATATCAGCCATGATCCGGTGAATACGTTCCCGGGCCTTGTACACACCGCCCGTCAAGCCATGGAAGCTGGGGGTACCTGAAGTCGGTGACCGCAAGGAGCTGCCTAGGGTAAAACTAGTAACTGGGGCTAAGTCGTAACAAGGTAGCCGTACCGGAAGGTGCGGCTGGAACACCTCCTTTCTAGAGATACAAGTGAAGGAGAAGTACTTGGATAAGATGATGTTATTTTGCTTGGTTTAGCTGTCAATTTTTTTTATATATATAATACTGAAGTCTCGTAGCTCAGCTGGTTAGAGCGCTACACTGATAATGTAGAGGTCGGCAGTTCGAGCCTGCCCGAGACTACGAAAGTCGAGGAGACAGGCAACAGAGGGAGTGTTTATGAGATGGAAATAGGAAGTAATGCCTTCCCACGATTAGTAAAGCAGCGAGAGCTGTGATTTTTTTTTTTAAAGTTCAAGATTTTAGATAAGTAAGGTTTTGGATTTTTTAAGTTCTTAAAATATTGAAAGGAAATTCTGGAAGTTGAAAGAGTTCAACATTTGAAAAGATTAGGATTCTAACATTCTGAATTTTACAATGGGGGATTAGCTCAGCTGGCTAGAGCGCCTGCCTTGCACGCAGGAGGTCATCGGTTCGACTCCGATATTCTCCACCAAGGACATAATTTAGATGTTACAAAATCAAAGAGCGATTCTAAGAGCTTGCGATTCGACATTTAAAGGTCTAGATAGTTCATTGACATATTGGAAAAAGAAATACGAGAAAAGCAATAATTTATAAGTGTATTATGAAATACACTACTTGAATATAACTCATTAAAGAGCAAAAAAGTACAATAAGCAAAGTAAGGGCGTATGGGGAATGCCTAGGCTCTCAGAGGCGAAGAAGGACGTGATAAGCTGCGATAAGTTGCGGGGATTGGCACATACAAATTGATCCGCAAATTTCCGAATGGGGCAACCCGGCATGTTGAAGACATGTCACCTATTTATAGGAGCGAACCCGGGGAACTGAAACATCTAAGTACCCGGAGGAAGAGAAAACAATAGTGATTCCGTTAGTAGCGGCGAGCGAACGCGGATTAGCCCAAACCAATGTTGTTACGGCAATATTGGGGTTGTAGGACTACAATATAGATTGTGTAATGAATTAGAATCCGTTGGAAAGCGGAGCCAAAGAAGGTGATAGCCCTGTATAAGTAAAGACCATTAATCTTAGTAGTATCCTGAGTAGTGCGGGGCACGTGAAACCCTGTATGAATCTGGCGGGACCATCCGTCAAGGCTAAATACTCCTGAGAGACCGATAGTGAACCAGTACCGTGAGGGAAAGGTGAAAAGAACCCTGAACAAGGGAGTGAAATAGAACCTGAAACCATACGCTTACAAGCGGTCGGAGCGGACTTGATCCGTGACGGCGTGCCTTTTGCATAATGAGCCTACGAGTTACTGTTACTAGCAAGGTTAAGTTTTTAATGAACGGAGCCGTAGCGAAAGCGAGTCTGAATAGGGCGATACAGTTAGTAGTAGTAGACGCGAAACCGTGTGATCTACCCATGGGCAGGGTGAAGCTGTAGTAACATACAGTGGAGGCCCGAACCCGTTGACGTTGAAAAGTCTTGGGATGACCTGTGGGTAGGGGTGAAAGGCCAATCAAACTCGGAAATAGCTCGTACTCCCCGAAATGCATTTAGGTGCAGCGTATTATTAGTTTTATAGAGGTAGAGCTACTGATTGGATGCGGGGGCTTCACCGCCTACCAATTCCTGACAAACTCCGAATGCTATAAAATGATGTAATGCAGTGAGGGCATGGGTGCTAAGGTCCATGTCCGAGAGGGAAAGAACCCAGACCATCAGCTAAGGTCCCAAAATATACACTAAGTTGAATAAACGAGGTTGGATTGCCCAGACAGCTAGGATGTTGGCTTGGAAGCAGCCATTCATTTAAAGAGTGCGTAACAGCTCACTAGTCGAGCGATCCGGCATGGATAATAATCGGGCATAAGTGTATTACCGAAGCTATGGGCCAGTAATGGCGGTAGGGGAGCATTGTAGTGGCGTTGAAGGTGAGCTGTAAGGTTTGCTGGAGCAGCTACAAAAGAAAATGTAGGCATAAGTAACGATAATGCGGGCGAGAAACCCGCACACCGAAAGACTAAGGTTTCCTCAGCTATGCTAATCAGCTGAGGGTTAGTCGGGACCTAACGCGAACCCGAAAGGGGTAGTGGATGGACAACAGGTTAATATTCCTGTACCTGCTCACACTAAAAGTGACGGAGGCGAATAGTTGGTGCGTGCTGACGGAATAGCACGTTGAAGCCAGTGGTAACACGGCGATAGTACACTAAGGCTACGGCTGCGGTGATAATCCAGCGAATCGACTTCCAAGAAAAACGAGTGAAGCAGCCCGTACCCTAAACCGACACAGGTAGTTGGGATGAGAATTCTAAGGTGCTCGAGAGATTCATGGCTAAGGAACTAGGCAAAATCGACCCGTAACTTCGGGAGAAGGGTCGCCCTGTAGCAATACAGGGCCGCAGTGAAGAGGTCCAGGCGACTGTTTATCAAAAACACAGGGCTCTGCTAAATCGAAAGATGATGTATAGGGCCTGACACCTGCCCGGTGCCGGAAGGTTAAGAGGAGATGTTCGCTTCGGCAAAGCATTGAATTGAAGCCCCGGTAAACGGCGGCCGTAACTATAACGGTCCTAAGGTAGCGAAATTCCTTGTCGGGTAAGTTCCGACCTGCACGAATGGTGTAACGATCTGGACACTGTCTCAGC
>Ga0316205_10002442_pt1 | contig 19354 bp, 15 predicted proteins | sample 3monthpyrite_MG_FD_204941 | JGI IMG/M metagenome (GOLD analysis project Ga0316205, IMG submission 204941) | Microbial mat bacterial communities from mineral coupon in-situ incubated in ocean water Damariscotta River, Maine, United States -... | ecosystem: Environmental > Aquatic > Marine >... | reverse complement strand
ATTAAATCCTGCTGAACAAGGTAAAGATAGCATTCTTATCCTTCTCATAGTCACGAACTTTAAATTGAATAACTATCTTTTAGCTTTAAAGAATTCCTGTAAAAGCTGCGCACACTCCTCAGCTAAAATTCCACCTTGATAACTGATTTTATGATTATGATGAGGTTTGTCTAATACGGTATCCACTGAAGTGATAGCACCAGTACGCGGATCGTTTGCGCCGAAGATCAGCTGCTCAATACGTGCATGGATGATCGAGCCGGCACACATCGTACAGGGTTCCAGCGTTACGTAAAGCGTTGCACCGGGAAAGCGGTAATTGCCTGCTTGCTGCCCTGCATCTCTGAGCGCTTGAATTTCCGCATGTGCGCTGGGGTCGTGTGACTGGATGGGTTGGTTATAGCCTTGACCGATTATCTGGTTGTTATGAACGAGTATTGCGCCGACTGGCACTTCACCGGCTTGTTCTGCTTGTTTTGCCAGTTCAATGGCTTTACGCATCCAGACTTCGTGCATGGATCGTTCGTTCCCGGTCAGCTGTTCATTTATCATTATTCATTTCCTTTGGCGAGAAAAAGATAACCTGAGAATCCATGCCTAAATAGACTTGAATTGTAACGCCTACCTGAAAATGCCAATAAACCATCCACCGCGTATAAAACATAAATCAATATAATCATAATGATTTATGTTACAAAAGATTTTTAATCGAATATTTATTAAATCAATGTAAGCATAGTAGAGCTTGTCATTGTTAGCGCGTATTTCTTACCTCTACTTCAATGCTTCAAAGCCAGCAATGACATCAAACAATTCCTCATCAATATCACTCTGCCGTAGACGATGAAACGTTCGGTTGAGATCTTCCTGTAGTTCATCGATATTTTTTTCTGCACGTTGCATAGCAGCCAGTCGACTGGCATTTTCACTGGCGAGTGATTCAGCGCATGCCCGAAATAGCGTAACAAAAAGATATTCTCGCACCAGTGCCCGTAAGGTTTGTTTTCTGCTGTTCATCACTTCTGGCAGGTTTTTCGTCGGCCAGGAAATCTTGGCTAGATTACGTATCCATGTTTCATCCAGCGGCAGCAACTGCTGACTAAATGGGGTATAAATTGATCCGGTTACTGGGCGATTATGAAACAGATAAACCTGTTCAACTAAACCCTGTTCACGCTTCGCTTCCAGTTCAATCAGAATCTGGCCTACCAGTGGTGTAATCGCATGAATCGAGTTCGGCAGGGTAAAGCCTGCCGTCGGTTGCAAATGGGTTTCCGCGAGGCGCGACTGAATACGATCACCAACCGCCCAGACAATTTGTTTACCCGGCAGATTCTCCAGTGTATCAACAGCGTATTCCACCATAACCTCATTAAACTGACCAACCAGACCCTGATCGGAACCAAATACGATGGCAGCAATCGCCGTCTGCTTATTCTGGTTTATTGCCGGCATAAAACCCAGTGATTGATCCTCCCGGAAACATGCGGCGAGCCCCAGTTGAACGGTTCGATAATAATCATCCAGTGAACGCACGGCATTTTCGTACTGGCCGATACTTGATGCCGCCATCGCTTTCATTGTGCGCACGACGGATTCAAGCTCTTCTGCACTACCAATCTTGTGACGCAGGCTGGCGACGCTATCACTCATGATTTTTCTTTCAGTGTCGGCTCAGGATGGAAGCTCGTGAGTGCATTACTGGCGATCTGGATAATCAAAGCTCGATCTTCCTCACTCAGTTTTTTAGCGCTTTCAAATCGCGCGCGCACCTCGGCAGGAATATCTGCGGCGGCCTCACGCACGGCCTGCTCGGCCTCGGTCATTCGTTCAAGCGGTACGGTATCAAACAGTTTTTCCGACAACGCCAGTAACACAGCAATTTGTTCTGTCATCGAAACCGGAGCGAATTCCGACTGCTTTAGACAGGCACGGATACGCCGTCCGTGTTCGATAATTTTTCGTGTGTTGTCATCCAGCCGGGCGCCAAAGCGAGCAAAAGTTTCCAGTTCTTCGAACTGCGCATAGGCCAGTTTAAGATCACCTGCTACTGCGCGGTAAGCTGCACGCTGAGCCTTTCCGCCGACACGAGAAACTGATTTACCAACGTCTATCGCAGGTAACACGCCCAGCTCAAAAAGCGATGGTGAGAGATAAATCTGACCATCGGTAATGGAAATTAAATTAGTTGGAATATAGGCGGAAATATCCTGCGCTTCAGTTTCGATGATCGGCAATGCCGTCATCGAACCACCTCCGAGTTCTGGGTTCAGATGCGTGGCACGTTCCAGCAGTCGTGAATGAATATAAAAAATATCGCCAGGGAAAGCTTCTCGACCCGGCGGCCGACGCAACAATAAAGACAGCTCGCGATAAGCACGTGCATGATGGGTCAAGTCGTCATAGACAACCAATACGTCACGACCTTGCTGCATAAAGTACTCCGCGATACTAGTCGCCGCATAAGGCGCTACGTAAGCGAGTCCGGGTGGATCGTTACCTTCGGTAACCACAACGACGGTGTATTCCAACGCACCATGCTCGCGTAATGCAGCGATCACCTTGGCGACGCCCGAGGCACGTTGGCCAATGGCACAATAGACACACAATACATTCTTACCGCGCTGGTTGAGTATCGTGTCAAGCACGATCGCAGTCTTGCCGGTCTGCCGATCACCGAGAATTAATTCACGCTGCCCGCGGCCTACTGGAACCAATGCATCAATGACCTTGATGCCGGTTTGTAGTGGCACACTGACCGGATCACGATCCAGTATGGCTGGTGCAGGCCGCTCAACAGGCAGACGTTCACTAGTAACGAGTCGACCCTTACCATCCAGCGGCCGACCAATGGGATTAATAATTCGCCCGATCAATCCTTCGCCCACTGGCACATCGACAACATGACCGCGGCGTTCGACTTCATCGCCCGCCTGTAAGTGCCAGTAGTCTCCAAGCAATACGACGCCTACTTCATCTTCATCCACATTGAAGGCAATGCCATAAATATCGCCGGGAAATTTAAGCACTTCTTCAAAACCGACACCAGGCAGACCGGATACTTTAGCGATGCCTGTCGCGATACTGGTAATCGTACCTATCTCCCGTGGTGTCAATACCGGCTCAAAAGATTCACGCGCCTGGCTTATTCCGGAGAAGGTACTATCGAACATTTTTTTAAGATTATCGCTGGCAATTTTTTCAGTGCTCATTGTTATCGACATCCTGTACCGTAGTCGCTACCAGAGTTGCGTCCCCAGTGTCAGATTTGTTTTTCAATAGATCATCAACACTTTTTGCAAGTGAACCCAGATAATCAGAAATACTCCAGGCTATCTTGCGCCCATCGGAGATAATCTCGATACCACTGACCAAATCCGGTACGATAATAAACTCGACCGGTTTCTCCTTGCCAAGTATTTCCCCGATGACCGTTTCAATAGCCGCGCTTTGTTGCGCAGACAATTCAAAGGCTGTACGTACCCGTAATGCATCAGATGATGTTTTAAATGCCGATTTCAATTCGGATATTTGTGCTGTGTTTAGTTCACGAAGATGATCCAGAAAAATTTCCATCATACGTTGTTCCAGACTCGTTCCGGCAAGATCCGACAGTGTCTTGCGGGCAATCGCAAACACTTCTTCGCGCGCGCGACGGCTGATTTCTTCATTCAGACTATGCTGCTCGTTTCTTAATGCCTGCTCCAGTTTGTCGCGCAAATCCTTGGACTCCTGTCGTGCTGCATCAAGCAACTGCGCTCGTTCTGTTTTCGCCGCTTCCAGCACCTCATTCATGCGTGCGTTGCGCTGCTGATCGAACAGCTCGTTTTTTTGCTGATACTCCTCGCGTTGCTTTTGTGCTTCAGTTTCTTTTGCATTGGCATCAGCAATTTTCTTAGCGATGCGTTTTTCCCGCGCGTCAATCGCGTCGAGAATTGGCCGGTACAAAAACCGCTTCAACAACCATACCAGGATCAGGAAATTGATGACCTGCGCAATAACAGTAAACCAGTCGATCAGCATAGGATATTATCCTGCAGCCTTGTCGATAACATAATTCCAGAACGGATTGGCAAAAATCAGGATCATCGATACCACAAAGCAGTAAATCGCAACGGACTCTACCATGGCTAGTCCCACGAACAGGGTACGCGTAATCGTTGCCGAAGCATCGGGTTGTTGCGCCAGCGCAGTTAATGCGCTGGACACCGCTCGCGCCTCGCCAAATGCGGGACCAATACTACCGATAGCCATGGTCAGGCCTGCAGTGATGATTGAAATAATGCCGATGATCGTCATACTATCCATGGTTTATCCCCTTGTGGTTGGTATTATTTTTTCTATCTTCGGATTCGTGTACAGGCTTGCGCGCACGCGTCGCAGCGGCAATATAAACTGTCGCCAGAATACTGAAAATGTATGCCTGTACCATGCCGGTCAGTAATCCGAGTGCACTCATAATGATCGGGAAAATGAACGGTGTAATAGAGAGTAATATAGCAATAATGAGCGTGCCACTCATCATGTTACCAAACAGGCGCACCGCCAGTGCAAGGGTGCGTGATACCTCGCTGATAATATTAAATGGCAACATGATAACCGTCGGCTTTGCATAAGCTCTAAGGTACTGGGCGATACCTGCCTCTTCGATACCAAACATCGGTACAGCCACAAAGACACATATCGCTAGTGCAGCAGTAGTGGAGAGCGAACCTGTCGGTGGTTCATAACCGGGAACAATGGTAAACAGGCTCGATATGGCGACAAACAGAAACAGACTACCCAGAAAACCGAGGTATTTTTGTGGATTTTCAAGCCCTACTTCTTTGATCTGATGATTAATGCTAGTGACGATAATCTCTAGTAGATTTTGCCAACGTGAACGCTGCAGCTCAGTCGTAAGTTTACGGGTAATCATTTTTGAACCGAGCACCAGCACTAGCATTAGTCCCCAGGTGTAGACGATGGTGGCATTGAGTTTGAAATAACCCATTTGCCAATAAATAATGCTATCCGGACTAAGATTCATGACCTGCCTTGCGTAAATATGGTTTTGACTGTTTATCGGTGCGGGTCAGTCGCGTGACGATTATTCGAGCACTAACAAAACCCAGTAGTCCTGCAACCAGGCGCTGCCAATTATCGCCCAGAATAAAATAGAAACCCAGTATGACGATACAAGTGCGCAGCAGCATACTACCCAAAAGCAATAGTGCCACATGTTTAGTCGATTCAATTTTACGCACGGTCCACCACAAGCCAGCGAAAAAAAATACACCAAGCAAGGCACCTACAAATAAAGCAAACACCAGAAATAAAAATTCATTCATGATTATTCTCATCTACTTTATTCTCGCCCACATCACGATGAATTTCCCTGTCTTCCTTAGCAATCCAGTGCCAGGCATTAAAACACCCCAGAACAAGACCTGCAGCCAAGAGTGCGATTGTCCATGAATGGTCTCCGGGGTAGTGCTTGTCTAGCCAAAGTCCAAGTGCAGCGCCCAGTAATGTCGGTATCGCCACCGACCATCCTACCAGCCCCATCATACCAAGACCTGACCACACAGTTTTGGTCACATGACGTTGCGCCTTCAGTTTACGTGCGGCCATATCACCTACCTGCTGGCTGAATTCGGTTTTACCCGGTCGTTGATTCGTGTCTGGTTTATTATTCATGCTGGAATTCAGCCAACCGACTAATAAATCCACTCTCGATTTTCGCCAATACTGATCGCACCTTCTGTTCCTGTTCATCCAGATGCATGAACTCAGCTTCCACTGCAGTTCGTAATTTATCCAGACTCATACCACCAATTGCATTACGTACAGAGACCCGCACATCGTCACCCGTTTTAACCAGAACACCTTCATCAACTGCAATATAAACTTCACCTTCTGCTGCAGTTTCATAAATCAGTATTCCTGCAGACAATGACGCCACACAATCAAGTCGGCGTGGTAACAGTCCAAACGAGCCTTCATGTGTTACTGCAACAATCCGCATCACATCCTGCTTCTCGGCGAATACCATAAAGGGCAATAGAATCTTAAGATTCATAGGCACTACTCACTGTTTGTATTTCTTCTGTTGCTGCCTGCTTGATGTCATCATCAGTTTTTTTTCGGGCCTCTTCAATTGAACCAATCATATAAAGCGCGCTTTCCGGATAGTCTTTAAATTCATCGCGCAGGATACGTTCGCAACCATCGAGCGCATCATTGAGACTAACCAGCTTGCCCTGCAAGCCAGTAAACTGTTCGGTGGTAAAAAATGGCTGGGTCAGAAATCGTTCCAGTCGCCGCGCACGATTCACAACTTTATGGTCCTCAGGTGATAACTGTTCCATACCAAGCATGGCAATAATGTCCCTAAGTTGTGCGTATTGTGCGAGGGTCCGCCGGATTTCCTGCCCAACGGCATAATGCCGACTACCAATGATGCCGGGCGTAGCCATTTTGGAACTGGATTGCAATGGATCGATAGCCGGGTAAAGTCCTTCACTCGCGCGCTTTCGCGACAACACAATGGATGCGGAAAGATGTGAAAACGTATGCACTGCTGCGGGGTCAGTGAAATCATCCGCCGGTACATACACTGCCTGGATTGATGTGATCGCGCCCGTATCCGTATTGGCGATACGCTCTTCCAGTTGTGATAGCTCGGTACCCATAGTCGGCTGATAGCCAAGGCGCGCCGGCATTTGCCCCATTAAACCTGATACTTCCATGCCTGCCTGAATAAAACGAAAAATATTGTCAATGAGCAATAGCACATCGCGATGCTCATCATCGCGAAAATACTCGGCCATGGTCAATGCAGCATGGCCGACACGAAAACGTGCGCCAGGTGGCTCGTTCATCTGACCGAACACCATTACCATATTGTCCAATACACCCGCCTCTTTCATTTCTCGATACAGTTCTTCGCCTTCACGACAGCGTTCACCAATACCGCAAAAAATACTCACGCCCGCATGCTGGCCAACCATATTGTGAATCATTTCGGTGAGTAATACTGTCTTGCCGACGCCCGCGCCACCAAACAGGCCGGCTTTACCTCCACGTTCCAGCGGCATTAGCACATCGATGAGTTTAATTCCGGTCTCGAAAATCTCGGATTTGGTGGATCGCCGTGCTAACGCAGGTGGCGCATGATGGACGCTACGCCACTGAATGTCTGTTGGCGCTGACTGGTGATCGATAGTATTACCGAAAACATCGAACATACGTGACAGAATATCTCTGCCCACCGGGGCCCGTAATGGTCCGCCACTGTCTTCCACCAGCATGCCGCGAGCAAGACCCTGAGTCGGCGTCAGTGCAATGCCGCGCACCCGATGTGCATCAAGTTGCGACAGCACCTCAATTGCAATTTTCCCCTTACGTGCATGTAGCAGCGAATTAATGGAGGGTAAATGTTTATCAAAAACTATATCCACAACACTGCCGCGCACCGAAATCACCACACCGGTATTCATTAAAGATTTGTCTTTAGGTATTTTCTGATTCATATCTGTAACGCTATCTCTTCACTGTCCTATGCGCAACATGGACTGAGTTTTCAGTGTTTCACGCACCTCCGACAGCCGCTTCTCAAGCCGCATGCGATCATGCCTGGCTTCGATGGTGCGATCGGTAAGCTCTGCAATCCTCTGCAACTGTTCGTCAAGTGCAAGTATGCGACTACCTTTGATCGTCATACTGCCGATAGTATCAAGAGCGCCGAGCATACGCGCCAGTATGGCAACATTTACTCCGGCGTTACTCCGAATTTGATCAAAGGCCTCAGCTAGTAATCCCTCAAAGTTAGGAACGATCGCGATCACACGCAGCGTTTCTCCCTCGAAACGATACAATGGTGGGAATTGTCTCCCGGCTAACCGCGTCAGAATTGATGTAAGATAGTCCACACATATCACCGCCGTTGAGGTGTCATTGACCCCAGGAGAAAGTGCCTTGATGGCCATGTCCACGATCTGTCGAATACCGAAAGCCGGATCCTGATCAACCGTGCGATAGCGGCCAATACTGAAAGCGTCATTCAGTGCATCAATGGTCTTCTGATCTGGCGGGTACGTCAATGCGAGCGATACCAACGCAGTATCTTGCACAACAAACGCGCCGATACCATGTTCCATCCGTACAATACTTTTACTGTCCCGCGCCAGGTTCATCAGTGCGGCGTTATTCACACTTTGGATATAACCGCTCTCTGCAGCCGGAACTGGATACCATTCCCTCTCATCCAGCGAATCGAGCTCCTGGTTCCAGTTTTCATCTTCATCTAATTCCTGATCCGGTTCTTTTTGAAAAAGACGATCAATGGAGGCGTTGGTCTCCTCGGCGACCGAGGCGATAATGCTGGAAGCCTGGATTGACAAGGCGATATGATGAATGAAATAGATCAGGATACCAATGCCACCAAGTGAAATGACAAAGGCAAAGAAAACCGCCAGACTCGGCACGAACTCGTCTACAACACCATTGCCACGGATGGTACGCAATACGATCAGACAATAAGTAAAAATACTGGCGAACACCCCCAGCGTGAACTGCGTAATACGGCTGCGCATAAAGTTCCTCAAAATGCGAGAGGTGTATTGACTCGACGCCATCACCAGCGCCAGCAAGGTCATGGAGAAAGTAATACCCATAACCGTCATCATTGCACCGGCCAGCGTGGACAACATCTGACGCGCACCTTCTGCACCAACTCCAAACAGCAGTGGCCACTGGCTTAGCCAGCGATCGCTGGCTACAGAGTCGGCTTCGATTAACACCACCGCAAAAACAATACTGCCCGCGACCATTAGCGAAGGCATGAACCAGAAGCTCGATCGCAGGTCACTCCAGAGCTGTATAAATTTATTCATCCTGCCATTTCCAGTCACGAATCTCAGGCATGTCTTCGCCGTGTTTCTCTATGTAGGCCTTATGGTCGAGCAATTTGTCGCGCAACATCTGTTTAGCATAAGCGGCACGCGAACCCAGGCTTGGCACCCTGTCGATCACATCACCGGCCAGATGAAAACGGTCGAGATCATTCAATACCGCCATATCAAAGGGCGTAGTCGTGGTGCCGTTCTCCTTATAACCACGCACATGCAGATTCTTGTGATTGGTGCGGCGGTAAGTCAGACGATGGATCAACCAGGGATAGCCGTGATAGGCAAAAATTATGGGGCGGTCTTTGGTAAATAACACATCAAAGTCCTTGTCTGAAATGCCATGCGGGTGCTCACCTGGTGGTTGCAGAGTCATCAGGTCTACTACATTGATAACGCGGATTTTCAGATCCGGGAACTGCTGATACAGTAGTTTTACAGCCGCCAGCGTTTCCAGCGTCGGTACGTCACCGCAACAGGCCATCACCACATCAGGATCCCCGCCCTCGTCGTTACTGGCCCATTCCCAGATTCCAAGACCAGCGGTGCAGTGCTTAATCGCTGCTTCCATATCCAGCCATTGCAGTTCTGGCTGTTTACCCGCGACGATCACATTAATATCATCATGGCTACGCAAGCAGTGGTCGGTCACCGATAATAATGTGTTGGCATCGGGTGGCAGGTAGACGCGGATGATCTCCGCCTTCTTGTTGACCACTACATCAATAAACCCTGGATCCTGATGACTGAAGCCATTGTGATCCTGCCGCCAGACGTGCGAAGACAATAAATAATTCAACGAGGCAATCGGTCGACGCCACGGAATGTCACGCGCCACATCAAGCCACTTGGCGTGCTGATTAAACATCGAATCAATAATATGGATAAAGGCTTCATAGCAGGAAAAAAAACCGTGTCGCCCGGTTAGCAGATAACCTTCGAGCCAACCCTGGCACTGGTGCTCACTCAGCATTTCCATCACTCGGCCATCAGGTGCGATGTGTTCATCCCCGGGTAATATGTCTGCGGTAGAACAGCGGTTGGTGACTTCAAACAACGCGCCCCAGCGATTCGATGCAGTTTCGTCCGGACTGAAAATACGGAAATTGCGTGCCTTGGCATTGAGTTTCATTACGTCGCTGATGAATTCACCCTGAGCGCGCGTCGCTTCGGCTTTTACTTCACCCGGGTTTGGCACCTTCACCGCATAATCACGAAAGTCCGGCAATCGCAAATCGCGCAACAACTTGCCTCCATTGGTATGTGGGTTGGCACCCATGCGCCGCTCACCAGAGGGTGCCAGTTCAGCCAGTTCTTCTATCAGTCTACCAGTATCATCAAATAATTCTTCGGGACGATAAGACTTCATCCACTGTTCAAGTATTTTTAAATGCTTCGGGTCTTTTATAAAATTGGTAACAGGTACCTGGTGCGAGCGAAAGGTTCCTTCGATAGGTTTGCCATCGACAGTTTCAGGACCAGTCCAGCCCTTGGGCGAACGCAGGATAATCATCGGCCAGCGTGGTCGCTCAATGAAACCATTGGTTCGAGCATCTTGCTGTATACGCTTGATTTCGTTAACCACCCTATCCAGGGTTGCCGCCATTAACTGGTGCATGGTTTCTGGATCGTCACCCTCGACGAAATATGGCGTGTAACCATAACCATGAAACAACGCTTCCAGCTCGTCGCGTGGAATCCGCGCGAGTACCGTGGGGCCGGCAATTTTATAGCCGTTCAAATGGAGAATCGGCAAAACCGCACCATCATGCACCGGGTTGAGAAATTTATTGGAATGCCAGCTGGTGGCCATGGGCCCGGTTTCCGCTTCACCATCACCCACCACACAGGCCACCAGTAAATCAGGATTATCAAACGCCGCGCCATACGCGTGAGAGAGCGCATAACCCAGTTCGCCACCTTCATTGATTGAGCCCGGCGTTTCCGGTGCGACGTGACTAGGAATGCCCCCGGGAAATGAAAACTGGGTAAACAGCTTTTTCATGCCCGCCTCGTCCTGGGATATATTGGGATACACTTCACTGTACGTCCCTTCCAGGTAGGTGTTAGCAACCAGTCCCGGCCCCCCATGGCCAGGCCCCGTGACATTCACAATACTCAGGTCATATTGCCGGATGATGCGATTAAGATGAACATAAATAAAATTGAGACCCGGCGTTGTACCCCAGTGCCCGAGCAGGCGTGGCTTGATATGCTCAAGGGTCAGCGGTTTTTTCAGCAACGGATTGTCATATAAATAGATCTGGCCAACTGACAGATAGTTGGCGGCACGCCAGTAGGCATCTATCTTGCGCACAACATCGGGCAGCAATGGTTTGTCAGGATGCTCATGCGTTTTCGTCTTGCTGATCATATTCATATTCCTTTTAATTTGTTAATCCCATAATCTCGCAAACTGATTTCGCGATCATTAATTCTTCGTCTGTATGTATAATTCTAACAGTTACACGGCCGGTTTCTGAGGAAATCACCTCCGCGTTTTGCGCATTTGATTGCTCATCAATTTCAATACCAAGAAACTCTAGTTCACTACAAATACGTGCCCGCACCAATGGCGCGTGCTCCCCGATACCACCCGCGAACACCAGTGTATCCAGCCCACCCATGGCAGCCGCAAACGCGCCAATCCATTTTTTGACCTGATAACAAAACACCTCGACCGCTTCTGCCGCACGTACATCTTCCTTCGCCTTTATAAGCAAATCGCGCATGTCAGAACTGGTCTCGGAGATGCCGAGCAAACCGGATTCATGGTTAATGACTTGGCTAAATTGCTTCGACGTCAGCTTCTCTTTCTGCATCATGTACCAGGCCACACCAGGATCAAGATCACCAGACCGGGTACCCATCACCAACCCGCCAGTCGGGGTAAAACCCATACTGGTATCGATACTTCTGCCATCACGTACCGCGGCAAGGCTCGCACCGTTACCCAGGTGCGCAAGTATCACACGACCCTGAGCCGCTTGCGGATCGGCAACCTCTGCGAGCGCTTGCATGAGATATCCATAGGACAAACCATGAAACCCGTAGCGTTGAATACCCATGGCATCGAAGCGACGAGGGATAGGCAGGAGCCGCGCCACGCGCGGCAACGTGAGGTGAAAGGCAGTGTCGAAACAGGCCAACTGCGGTAGTTGCGGATAACGTTGATGGAACGCCTCGATCAGCTCAATTTCGCACGGTAAATGATCCGGATCATAGTCACTGATACTTCGAAGCTCATCCAACAATGCTGGAGAGACGCGCTCTGGTTCGGTATGTTTCATACCGTGGACCACACGGTGCCCAACGGCGCTGACCTGTGCTAAACCGATCTTCTGCTCGAGCCAGTCAATCAGGAAATTCGCCATCGAATGATGCGCAGGAACATCAACATCAACACTGGTCTGCTGGGCATGGGACGCATCACTGAAGGTGAGACTGGTGCCCGGTAAACCGATGCGGTCAATTTTTCCTGACAGTATTCGTTCCATCGGTTCGCCGATCTGATATAACGCGAACTTGATGCTTGATGAACCGCCGTTGATCGTTAGTACATCTTGTTGACTCTGGTTCAAATTGGTTCCTTTAATTTTCAGCTTGCATTGGAGTCATTGCGTGATTCCTGTCCATTTATCACTTCATTAGCGTTGCCACAAGATATGTGCTTCTTCCAATGGCACTGCTACCTCATCGTGTTGTGGAATAAGACGAGCAGTGTAGTCCGTTGCCGGGCGGGTTGCCGGCACTACGGCGTGATAGGCATAACTGTTAAGTGCCCCCACCAGTTGGCGCACACGTTGCATTTCGACTCGCTCCGCAGCACTACCGTTAACACCGTTGGCATACAGCTCAATCCTTACAGTCATTGGGTCGAGATCATCGAGAGACGCTTGCACTTCAAAAACATGCTCCTCACCAACAGTTTCCTGCTTCAGTTCACCGAAGTGTAACGAGCTCCAATGTTGCTTCAGTAGTTGACGCCATTTCACCAGCTCAACCCCGAAGGCACCATTTTCAGCAGCTCGTGCAAGGTAAGACGAGGCCATTGGAAGATAATATTGTCCAGTATATTCGCAGACTGCACGGTTGGTAGAAAAGCGCGGTGTCAATTGCGCCATGCTTTCTCGCATTCGGGCAACCCAGGCAATGGGCACACCTTGCTCATCGCGGTTGTAGAATTCGGGGATTACTTCATTTTCGAGCAGATCATAAAGTTCTTCCGCTTCGGCGGCATCCACGGCGGGATCATGATCATGCTCTTGCCCGTCTCCCAAAACCCACCCCACTTCCGGTGTGTAGGCCTCTGCCCACCAACCATCTAATTCAGACAGGTTGATGCCGCCATTGACCAGTACCTTCATGCCACTGGTGCCACATGCTTCCCAAGGACGGCGCGGCGTATTGAGCCAGACATCCACGCCCTGCACCAGGTGCGCGGTCAAATGCATGTCATAGTCACTCAGAAAAACCGCATGCGGGCGCACCTCTGGTCGACGGATAAACTGCATCCACTGTTGAATCAGTGCACGCCCAGTCTGATCCGCAGGGTGAGCCTTACCCGCAATGATGAGCTGTACCGGGCGCTGCGGGTTCGTTAACAAGCGTAGTAGTCGTTCCGGGTCATGAAGCAACAGGTTTGGTCTTTTATAACTAGCAAAACGACGGGCAAAACCCAATGTCAGGGTATTGCTATCGAAGAAATACTGCGCACTGTCAACTGCCTCGGGTGATGCGCCAGAAGCAGCCAGTTGCAGCGACAATCGTTCACGGACATAGCCAACGAACGTTTGGCTGACAGCGGCGCGAAATTGCCAAAGTTTGGTATCGGAAATGGAGCGAAAATCCTGTTCCAGCGTTTCAGTTGTGCCTAACCAACGATCCTTGCCACATACCTCCGTCCAGAGATCATCGGCCTCTGTTGAGTCCCAGCTCGGCATATGAACACCGTTGGTTACATGGCTGACAGGCACTTCCTCCGTCGGCCACTGCGCAAAGAGAGGCTCAAACAGGTGTCGACTCACATGGCCATGTAATTCACTCACGCCATTCACGGCCCCGCTACCACGAATCGCCAGATAAGCCATATTGAAAACTTCAGTAGCATCATTCGGATTCTGCCGTCCCAGGGCCAGTAAATCATCCAGTGTTATACCCAGCCTCTGTTCTGCATAACCTTTCAGGTATTGCTCAATGAGAGATGGAGCGAAGCGATCAAAGCCCGCATCAACTGCGGTATGCGTAGTAAACAGATTGCCCGCACGTGTCACAGCCAGCGCCACCTCGAAGGTCTGACCATTTTCTTCCATGAAGTTGCGGGCGCGTTCGAGTACGGCAAAGGCCGCATGCCCTTCATTCAGATGGCAGACTTCTGGTTGAATATCGAGCGCGCGGAGCAGTCGCCAGCCGCCAATACCAAGCAGCAATTCCTGTTTAAGACGTAGTTCCGCACCACCGCCATACAGCTCGCTGGTAATACCACGATGCGCCGGGTAATTCGCAGCATCATTGCTGTCCAGCAAATACAGTTTTACCCGGCCAACCTGTACCTGCCAGGCTCGCAACCAGACTGAGTAACCGGGAAAGGCGATCTCCAGGCGTAACCATTCACCGTTCGGTTTACGCAAGGGTGAGATCGGTAACTGTCCGGGATCGTTATAGGGAAACAGGGCCTGTTGCTCACCATTCTTATCGATCACCTGGCGAAAATACCCCTGTTGGTAGAGCAGACCTATACCAATCACAGGCACACCCAGATCGCTGGCGGCCTTGAGTTGATCGCCTGCTACGTTACCCAGCCCTCCCGAATAGATTGGTAAGGCCTCACTCAACATGAATTCCATACTAAAATAAGCCACAGACTTCAGCTGCGAATTGGGGTGCGTTTGCTGAAACCACGCCGGTGTCTCGGCAGCATCGCGCCTGGCCTGTACCAGATTATCAAGTTTTTTTCGGAAAACTGGATCGTCTAATACCCCCTGAAGCTTATCCCTGGATACAGTTTGTAAAACAACCCAGGGATTTTGGGTAAGGTCCCAGAGTACAGGATCCATCTGTCGCCAGATCTGGTCGCTAGCATGATTCCAGGATGAACGCATATCCAGCGCCAGTTCAGCCAGCAAATCAAAGCCTTCGAGGTCTGTAGATATAAACCCCTGCTTTGGGTAACTAATATCTGCTTGTTCGCTAATCGCCGTTCTCCTTACAATGAGGCCAAGATGTCATTTCCATATCTACATCTGTCAAAAACATGGATAATAAAATAGTTGCAAGACATATGAGTTACATTTTATTGATAGTTAGCGTTGAGTATGTCTCATTATGTTCCGTCGATTAAATTGCCAGGTGTTACTTGGCCAAATTATACTCCAGAGTCCAGTATTGATCCGTTTCATTCGAAACTATTCTTGATTCAATTGATCTGGATTAGTAAATTCTGGCATTGAAGTAATAGTGTCAATTACCTGAAAGAAGTGGTCAGTGACCTAGATGAGAGCAACAACACGTCAATATAGAGAAGGTTTCAATCTAGATAACTTCGCCACTTTGCTGAAAGAACATTGGCAGAGGCTGAGAAAGTATGAGGATTCATGCTGATATGATCCGATGCGGGCGAACGTATCATAATGGTTTACCATACAGTTAAATAGAAGTTTTAATAGATCGTAACACTTATGATGTATCGACGGCTTAGCTAGCATTAGAATTTTAACAGAATAGTTTAACCAAAAGACTCCTTACAGCCACTCAATCATACATAAGGCGAAAAATGCATTTCACCATCCATCAGAGTGCCTGCAAGTATCATCGAGGATCTAAAAGTTTCTCTTAGAATTTCCCTGCAATATTTTTGATCTTCTATTCACAGCATAACAATGCCTGGGACGCAGAAGTCATCATAAGCTGGTGTCACCGTTTACAATACCATGCTTACCTTGCCAATTAGCTATCCACTCCTCTACATCACTCACCGGAATCGGCTTGCTGATATGATAACCTTGTGCAGAATCAGCTCCCAATTCAGTCATAATCCCCAGCACGGTTTCATTTTCAATGCCTTCAGCAACAACGTTAAGACCCAGATTCTGTGCCATATGAATCGTCGAACGCACAATAATCAGATCTTCCTGGCTGTTATGGAGATTCATGACAAACACTTTATCGATCTTAAGTTCGTTCGCAGACAACTGGCGCAGATAGGCCAGCGAAGAAAAACCTGTACCATAATCATCTATCGCGATGCGCACGCCCATCGCCCTGAATCGATGAATCAGTGTTACGACTTGTGCCGGATCAGAAATAAATGCGTTCTCAGTTATCTCAAGTGTCAAGACTTCACCGGGTAAATCGTAATGCTCCAGCAAACCACAAACAACTTCATACAAATGGGCGTCATGCAGATTGTGTGGCGACAGATTAACAGCCATGTTTAGTTGCAGACCTGCCTTCCTCCATGCAGCACAGCGCTCTACAGCATTTTCAACAACCCATACAGTTAACGCCTGGATCATACCACTGGATTCTGCCAGCTCAACAATGTCTTCCGGGTTCACCCAACCATGCCGGGGATGCTGCCATCTCAACAGCGCTTCAAACCCTTCAACATCCCGTGTTTGCAGATTTACCTTGGGCTGGTAGTGTAACTCCAGCTGATTCTCTCGTAAGGCAAGCTCCAGATCGGCCGGTAAAGTCAGCCAGCCAATGTTATGACTATCCTGTTTACGATCGTAAAATACATACTGCTGATGTGAGCGTTTTGCAACATACATTGCGACATCGGCACGCTGAATCATGATCTTGGCGGTATGTCCGTCATTCGGATGCAAGGTAATGCCGATACTGGCACTGACATGCAGTCGGTGCCCGGCAATTTCAAAGCTGGTTTCCAGCGACCTGGATAATTTAGCAGCCTGCATTTTAGCTTCATCAATTCCCGTATCCGGTAGTAACACAGCAAATTCATCACCGCCCATACGGGCCACGGTATCGGTACTACGCACCTCTTTATGCAGACGTTGCGAGACATGAATTAGCACCAGGTCACCGACTTGATGGCCCAGCGTATCATTGATTTCCTTGAAACCATTCAAATCCATCATCAGCAATGCAAGAGGTGCCTGGTTACGTTGCGCCAAGCTGATGTGGTATTCCAGTCTCTCAGACAACAGTACACGGTTTGGCAAAGAGGTCAGCGAGTCATGAAAAGCCTGATGCTCAAGTGCCTGTTGGCGGTCATTCACCTGTTTACGCATGGCAGAAAAAGCTTCAACTAGCTGATTAATTTCACTCGCTGAACTAGCAGCAAGATTGGTAGGCGTTTTGCCCTGTGATTCTGCCCACAAGGCTTCTGCTACCCGCCTGATAGGCTGCAGAATCAATTGCTGCATATAACGGTAGCCGATGATCAAAACCAGAATAATCAGGATAGCGATCACCCATAACTGCAGGATCAATGCGTTAATCGCCTGTTCGACCTCCGAGGTTTTCTGTTCTGAAAAGTGCAGTATCTCTTTCTTAATAGCAGCGATGGTATTCAGTATTTCCCGCTGCAATGGTTCAATCCGGGTATTCAGAAATTCAACATCAGCACGCCAGTACACTGACAAACGCATATTGCGTAATTTTTCAAAACCAATCGACCAGCTCTCCAACGCCTGCTGCATGATAGTCAGTGAATCATCACCCTGGAAGGACAGTTCTCCTTCAGCTCGAAATGCTTCGAGCTCTGCAAGTCGTTGGCGCAATTCACTCAATAATAAGTTGACATTAACTTCTTCCGCGCTGGCTTCCATAGGAACATTTTGTAACCCGCTGAAACGTATCATCATGGCACGAAAATTCAGGATAATTCTGCGCCAAAGATCATTAGCAGCATAGAACAGCCGAAATGAATCCTTCCGGTATATCTGTTTTTCTTCCTCATGCAATTCAGTAATCGCTTGAGTCACCGCGGTTTCAAAGTCCTGGTTGTCACTGAGCATGGAACCATTGATAAATGGCAGAGCAGGATACATCCAGTCGAGTTCTTTACTGTTCTCGAGTAGTTCCAGTACAAGTTTCTGATAACTTGTGAGCTGAGTGTTTAGTGCAACGGATTGTTCCTGGAATGAAGACGGTTGTTGCATTGCCAATTCGTTTAATTCTTGGCTAAAACGAAAAGCCTGCTTCAGTGCATTAGTAATCGGTTGTTCGGATCCCCTGGTACCAGACAACATTAACGTATCCAGTTCCAGCTGGGTCAAGACGAGCTGCTGCTGGGTTTTCTCACTAATTTGATTAAGCTCATTGAGTTGCTTCAAACTTTTTGAACTGTCGTCTTTGACACTGTCGATATACACGCTTGCAATTACCGACAACACCATGACTGCAATACCAACAGCTGTGGTCACGCGCTTGTAGCGATTGCTTAATGCTGAATTTGTTTCGCGCGTTTTTGCCATAAAATCTCTGTTATGATGGGTTTATCCACAGATTGTTGAGTGTCTGCTCAATGCTGATTTACAGTATCAGAGATATTCTAGCAATACATACCAGATTATGGTGCAGACACCCAAAACTGGCACAAGATAAATCTCATCCCTTCAGAAGAAAGATGCTCTGACGATATTAGACATCGCACGGCCAGAAGGTGTGCATCTATCTTGATTACCCGATCATTTTACTTGGTTATATATGCTTGATTACTCAGGTATATAACGGAAAAATTGGGTATTTCTTTAATATTACAAACGATTGCGGTATCTAAATGCCATCATCAGATGGGCTCTGACAAACATGATTATTTCTATGGGCATACCGATTGATACTGGCGGCACAAGTAGATGACTTTTCATTGGTGATGAAAATGTGCCTGCGCCGTAATACAGCCATTACCGGCTAATACGTAATCATCTGTTTTTTATTAGTTTTTTCCGTCATTTGTTCATTCATTGTCGGAATATGTTCAGAAAATAAGAAACAAGGCCAGTAGTACGGGTGTAGTAACCGCAGCGATGACGTTGGCTGCAAGATATTGAGGATAATTTGCAATTTCGAATGAATATTTATTCGCACCAAAAAGCGCATAAACTGAAAGCAGCATGGGTATCATTGCCACATAACCATAACTGGACGTGTATCCTTTGATGACGATGGACAGAATCAAGGAATAGGCAGCTAGCATATTGAACAAATAAACCCAGTTACTTTTTGTTACGCCATAAACTATGGGAAAGGTTGATCTGCCAACGCTGGCATCGGCAGTTATGTCCGGGTACTGGTTAAGTAACAACAGGTTGTTGGTAAGAAAAAAAACGACCAGTGATGCCAGCCATGCCAACAGGCTGTGACTTCCTGTCAGTACCACATGTGTGCCAACAATCATCAATACACCAAAACCCAGGCCCGGTGCAATCAAACACATAAACGGTAGCCGATTTAGCCATTGAGTATAAGTCAGGATCAGAATTATACCCAGCAACCCG
>Ga0316205_10002441_pt1 | contig 19356 bp, 13 predicted proteins | sample 3monthpyrite_MG_FD_204941 | JGI IMG/M metagenome (GOLD analysis project Ga0316205, IMG submission 204941) | Microbial mat bacterial communities from mineral coupon in-situ incubated in ocean water Damariscotta River, Maine, United States -... | ecosystem: Environmental > Aquatic > Marine >... | reverse complement strand
TTCCGTTCGGTCAATACAGCAGCGGCTCGTTACCAACAGCTATCCCTGAACCCTCAAAAATTAGCTGGGCAATGTGGAAAGCTTAAATGCTGCCTCAATTACGAATTGGACACTTACTTGGAGGCCTTGGAGGAATTCCCTAGAACCGATGTAAAGCTAAATACCGAAAAGGGTCGGGCGCAATGCCAGAAAATTGATATTTTCAAAGGACTTATGTGGTTTTCTTACGAAAAAGAGGGGATGAATTGGCACGAAATGGAGGTTTCGAAGGTGAACGAAATTATAGCTTTAAACAAAAAAGGTGTAGAGGCCTCGAGTCTAGAAGAATATATCGAAGATAAAATTATTCCAGATGCGGAACTCTTTAATAATGTGGTGGGACAAGATAGTTTAACCCGTTTTGATCAACCCAAAAGAAGAAGAAAGAAAAGAAGAAACTCTGGATCGAAGGCTGGAGCTACAGCTGGAAGAAACCAAGGAAATAAGACCAATGCGAACAAAAGTTCTGGAAAGAACAATCGCAACCGTAACCGAAACAAAAACAGAAATCAGGATAAGAATGCATAAGTTTTTGGCAATACTCATGTTGTTTTTAGTTTCTATTTCTTGCGACTCGGAAATGGTCGTGGGCGAAATGAGAGATTTACCCGGTTATTGGGATAAAAATGAAGCCTTGGAGTTTAAAATCCCGAAGCTTGATTCCTTGAAGAATTATGACATATTTCTGCATCTTAGAAATACCAATGATTATCCCTACAATAATGTTTTCTTAATCGCGTCTATTGAATTTCCGCATGGTAAGACAATCACGGATACTTTGGAATATCGAATGGCAAATCCTGACGGAACTTGGATAGGGACGGGGATTGGATCTGTGAAGGAAAGTAAATTATATTATAAAGAAAAGGTTTCCTTTTTTGAAGAAGGTGTCTACAACCTTACCGTTTCACAGGCTGTGCGCAATAACGGTTCGGTGCATGGCGTTACCCAACTAGATGGGATTACAGAAGTAGGCTACAGCATAGAAGAAGCAAACCAACAATAACGACCCCTTATGGCAAAGCAAGCAAACAAAAAACCAGCCCAGAAGAAGGTGGACGCATCCAATAAGCGACATATTAAGACCTTTTGGAAGATTTTAGCAGGAGGAGTGCTTCTGCTGTTCATTTTATTTTTATTGGCATCATGGGGCATATTTGGTAGTCTGCCAGATATTTCTGAATACGAAAACCCTGAAAAAGATCTTGCCACTCAGGTGATTTCCGAAGACGGGAAAGTGATTGGAAAATTTTTTAAAGAAAACCGAACACCAGTGCAATTTGAAGATTTACCGGAACATTTAGTAGATGCACTTGTTGCCACTGAGGACGTCCGATTTTATGATCATTCAGGAATAGACGGAAAAGGAACCGTTAGAGCATTTGCGTTTTTAGGCAAAAGGGGTGGAGCAAGTACAATCTCTCAACAATGTGCGAAACAATTTTTTACAGATGGGGCCTCTAGAAATAAATTTCAAAGAGGGATTCAAAAAGTGAAAGAAATGATAATTGCGACCAAATTAGAGCGTCGCTATACCAAGGAAGAGATTATTACCATGTATTTCAATGTATATGATTTCCTAAACTTGGGTATTGGTATCGAGTCTGCATCCAATATCTATTTCAATAAATCACCGCAAGAACTAAACATTCAAGAATCGGCCATGCTCGTTGGGATGTTCAAAAACTCTTCGCTCTACAATCCGTTGCGAAACCCGGAAGGTGTTCAAAATCGCAGAAATGTAGTTTTAGCGCAAATGGCAAAGTATGATTACATTCCTGAGGAAGTGAAAGATTCGCTACAGCAATTACCACTAGGAATCAACTATTCGCCACAAAAACACATTGACGGTATTGGAACTTATGTTCGGGAGTATATTCGTGGATATATGAAGGACTGGGCTAAAAACAACCCAAAGAACAGCGATGGAGAGTTGTGGGATATTGACAGTGATGGATTAAAGGTATACACGACCATTAATGCAAAAATGCAAACCTACGCTGAAGAAGCTGTACAAATGCATATAATGAGACTTCAAAAGGAGTTTAACACTCAGAACGAGAAAAACAAAACAGCCCCTTTTAGAGACATCACTAAAGAAGAAATTGATAAAATTATGAATGCGGGGATGCGCCGCAGTGACCGTTGGCGTGAGCTTACCAAACAGGGAAAATCTGAAAAAGAAATCATAGAAAGTTTTAGTAAGAAAACGCGAATGAGTGTTTTCTCTTGGACAGCCAAAAACAATAGTATCGATACACTTATGACGCCGATGGACTCCATTCGGTATTACAAGTCCTTTTTTAGAGCTTCGCTGATGTCTATGACACCTCAAACTGGAGAGATTAAGTCTTGGGTAGGGGGAGTGAATTACAAGAATTTTAAATACGACATGGTGAAAAAAGGGAAACGCCAAATTGGTTCGACCTTTAAGCCGTTTGTATATGCTACGGCCATCGATCAAATGCATATGTCGCCTTGCGACACTTTACCTAATACACCTTATTGTATTGCTGAAGGAAAATATGGTTTGCTGAAAGAGTGGTGCCCTAAAAACTCAAGTGGGAATTACGGAGGAATGATGACCTTAAAGGGAGCTTTGGCGCAATCGGTCAATACCATTACTGCTCGTTTAATTGATCGCGTTGGTCCAAGACCTGTAATCGATTTGGTTGAGAAAATGGGAATTGATTCTGAAGATATACCTGAAGTCCCATCTATCGCATTAGGAACAGCGGATATATCATTGTATGAAATGGTAGGTGCCTATAGCACGTTCGCCAACGAAGGAGTATATGTAAAACCGATGTTGGTGCAGAGAATTGAAGATAAAAATGGGACTATTTTATTCCAGAATCTTCCCGAAACCAAGGATGTAATTAGTAGTGAGACTGCCTATGTAACCGTTAGTTTATTGCAGGGAGTAACACAGTCTGGTTCTGGTTCCAGACTTCGACACAAATGGCGAGGGAATGATCCAGTGTATAAAAAGATTATCACGGGATACCCATATGAATTCAATAACCCTATTGCTGGTAAAACGGGGACCACTCAAAATAACAGTGATGGCTGGTTTATGGGAATGGTGCCTAACTTGGCAACTGGAGTTTGGGTAGGTGGAGATGACCGCGCTACTCACTTTGCTAGAACAGCTTACGGACAAGGAGCCAGTATGGCACTCCCTATTTGGGGAATCTATATGAAAAAATGTTACGAAGATGAAACTTTAGGCGTCTCCAAAGACAATTTTAGGAAACCTGGAAAGATTTCCATTGAGACCAATTGCGAAAATTATAAACAACAAAATAACGGAGACGGGAATGAATTTCCTGATGACGAGTTCGATTTTTAAGACTTTTGCTCTGCTTTAACTAAACAAAAAACTCCCATAGTCAGGGAGTTTTTTTGTTCTGAAACTTTTTTATTTCGCCAAAAGAATATCACGCGTATTTAATAGATGAGGTGTTTTTATATAGCCTAATTTTCAGTATTTTTATTGAAATTTAGAATCGCATGATAATAAAGACAGTTGCCAACGTTGAAACGGCGTGTGAAGGAGTAAAGGATCATATGACCTTTATGCTTGGTGGATTTGGATTGAGTGGTATTCCTGAAAATTGCATTGGCCAATTAGTAAAGCTTAATGTAATGGGAGTAACCTGTATTTCGAACAACGCGGGAGTGGATGATTTTGGATTAGGATTATTACTTCAGAAACACCAAATAAAGAAAATGATCTCTTCCTACGTAGGAGAGAATGCCGAGTTCGAGCGTCAAATGCTGAGTGGCGAATTGGAAGTAGAGTTGATTCCGCAGGGAACATTGGCACAACGTTGTCGAGCTGCTCAAAGTGGAATCCCAGCCTTTTATACCCCAGCTGGCTACGGAACCGAAGTAGCCGAAGGCAAGGAATCTCGAGAATTTAACGGCAAAATGCACATCATGGAACATGCATTCAAAGCGGACTTCGCATTTATAAAAGCATGGAAAGGCGATACTGCGGGAAATTTAATTTTCAAAGGAACTGCGAGAAACTTTAACCCCAATATGTGTGGTGCTGCAAAAGTTACAGTGGCCGAAGTAGAAGAATTAGTGCCTGCAGGGGAATTAGACCCGAACGAGATTCATATTCCAGGAATCTTTGTTCAGCGCATTTTTGAAGGAAAGAATTATCAAAAGAGAATTGAAAACTTAACCGTAAGAACAAAAAACTAATGGCATTAACTAAAGAGCAAATCGCAAAGCGTATCGCCAAAGAAGTAAAGGACGGTTATTACGTGAACTTAGGAATTGGTATTCCCACTTTGGTCGCCAACTTCGTACGAAATGATATTAATGTAGAATTTCAAAGTGAAAATGGGATACTAGGTATGGGACCGTTCCCTTTTGAAGGGGAGGAGGATCCAGATCTAATTAATGCAGGGAAGCAGACTATTACCGCCTTACCTGGAGCGTCTTTTTTCGATTCAGCGACTAGTTTTGCCATGATTCGGGGACAGCACGTGGACCTAACGATACTAGGTGCTATGGAAGTGACCCAAAATGGAGATATCGCTAACTGGAAGATTCCAGGAAGGATGGTCAAAGGAATGGGTGGAGCAATGGATCTTGTAGCTTCTGCAGAAAATATTATTGTAGCTATGATGCACACCAACAAAGCAGGACAATCCAAACTCCTCAAGGAATGTACGCTGCCATTAACGGGTGTCAATTGTGTGAAAAAAGTAGTCACCAACTTGGCGGTAATGGCCATTGAAAATAATAGCTTTAAACTTTTGGAGCGAGCTCCTGGAGTAACGGTCGAAGAAATTAAAGCCGCCACGGAAGGGAACCTAATTGTGGAAGGAACTATTCCCGAAATGCAATTCTAAACAAGCATAATAACGCCCAATATATCTTAAATTTTGGGGTTACCTCGCTCTTTTTGACTAAAATTGGGCCACCAGATAACAGCGAAATGTTAAAAAAATGTGCATTTCATCGAAAAATAAGGTGTTTAATCGGTAAATACGAAAATATTATTCACTTTAGCTGTCCCCAATTAGTTAATAGAACTTGACCAACTTATGAAGAATTTAAGTAAAACTTGGAAGAACACTTTTCAGCTTATTCGTAGTTTATTTTACGTAGCTAAGAAGGTCTTTCTGCTCATGTAATTTATTGGAAAATACTTTTACCCCAAATCTGCAACGATTCAGATAAAGGTAGGCCCGTTCTTTGTGAGGTTAGAACGGGCTTTTTTTTGCCTTTTTTTTATTCTGAATTAAGGATTGTTTTTAGATTCCCTTCGGAATGGCATCAATCAGTTTTTTGGTGTAGGCTTTAGTAGGGTTGGCATAAATTTCATCGGCGTCACCCATTTCTTCAATTTTACCGTCTTTCATAACCAACAATTGATCTGCCATAAATTTAACGACAGCCAAGTCGTGTGAAATAAATATATACGTAAAACCGTAGTCTTCTTTAAGCTCATTCAACAAATTGAGTACCTGTGCCTGTACCGAAATATCCAAGGCCGAAACGGACTCATCGCATATCACCAATTTAGGTTCCATAGCGATGGTTCTTGCAATGCCAACGCGTTGTCGCTGCCCTCCAGAGAGTTCGTGCGGGTAACGAGTAAAATAGGACGCGTCCAACCCTACGCTATCCAATAACTGTAGGGCTTTATTCTTCCTATCCTTTTTTGATGTACCCACGCGATGTACTTTCATAGGCTCGATCAAGGCCTCGCCAATGGACAATCTTGGATTTAGTGAAGAATAGGGGTCTTGAAAAATTAACTGTATTTCCTTGCGTAAGAGGCGTATTTCCGACGTAGAAAGTGCCGTAAGATCCTTGCCTCGGTATAGAATTTTTCCAGCACTTGCCTTTTCCAATAACAAAATGGTTTTGCCTAAAGTAGATTTCCCACAGCCCGATTCGCCTACTAAGCCAACTGTTTCTCCTTCAAAAACACTAAAACTCACGTCATTTACCGCCTTTATCTCCTTTTTAGACTTAAAAACCCCCGCGTTGCTGTAATAATACTTTTGAAGATTATGAACTTCCAATAAGGGTTCTCGCGTATATAATTTTTTATGTCGAAAGGCCCGTTCCTGGTCCGTAATCTCGACAGCCTTAAAGCTTTTGTCGGCTAAAGAAGCAATGGTAGGAAGTTGTTGTAAGCGTTTCGATAGCGTGGGTCGTGAAGCTAAAAGGGCCTTAGTGTAGGTAGCTTTTGGATGCTTAAATACTGAATAGACACTCCCTTTTTCTACAATTTCTCCCTGATACATAACAATAACTTCATTAGCAATTTCAGAAACCAAACTTAGGTCGTGCGAGATAAATACCAGACTCATTCCAGTTTCCTGTTGTAATTCTTTTAAAAGTTCAAGAATTTCCTTTTGCACGGTTACGTCCAAAGCCGTAGTTGGTTCGTCTGCAATGAGCAATTTTGGTTTGCAGGAAATGGCCATGGCAATCATTACCCGTTGCATTTGTCCTCCACTTATTTGATGCGGATAGTTATCATACATAGCGCGAGGGCGTGGAAGCTTGACTTTCTCAAACAAAGAAATAGTTTCCTTTTTTGCTTCGGAAGCGGAGAGTTTTAAATGCAATCGGAGAATTTCCGAAACCTGAAACCCACAAGTAAGAGATGGGTTAAGGGCGCTCATAGGTTCTTGAAAAATCATAGCGATCTCTCGTCCTATTATGGAGCGTAGCACTTTATTTTTTTCGGTTAATAATTGTGTGTCTTCAAAAGATATCGAACCGGTTATACTCGTGTTCTTCTTCGGAAGTAACCCCATAATGGCCATAGAGGTAACAGATTTTCCGGATCCAGATTCTCCTACAATTCCAACAATTGAATTGTGCTGAATTTCAAAAGAAATAGAATGAATAACCTCGGTCATCTTGTTCTTTTTCCCAAAGGAAATCGTAAGATCTTGAACCGAAAGAAGTGCGTTGTTTGCCATTTATTCAAAGATAGAATTTTTAATTCTTTTGTCTTCAAAACATAAATAAGATAAAAACTAAAGAATGATTGACACGAAAAAATTGTTAATAAATTCTTAATGTCGTTCATCGAATAAAATTTGATGTTTGTTAAAATTTAACGTACTTAGTTGCATAATCATCAAAGAAAGGTACAAAAAACACATAATTTTTTAACGTTTTTACCATAATGTTGAAAAAAGTGAAATACATAACAATTTGTGTTTCTTTGGTTTAGGACCTTCCCTAAGTCTATTTCATTTCATCTAAAAGGGGAATATTAAAACGACAATATCATGTTGAACCATCAATTTTTCTAGTACGACTCTTTAGTACTTGGAAATTTACCTTGTCAAAAACAATGGGAGATCTACTTCCGTCTTGTTTAGCACTAAAAGAAATCCAAACACTGCGAAATACCGTAACTATTTAAATAACTATTAATCTAAATACCAACCATTATGAAAAAAACAGAAAAGTCAACACTTCTTTTTTTATTCTCTGCCTTGTTACTTATGTTTTCAAGCACAGGAGTCTTATCACAAAATAAGACGGATGAAGAAAGGAATGTAAAGAAGCCGCCGAGCCTATTAATTCTTAATGCAAATCAGAATTTTTCTCCTCAAAACTACACACAATTCTTAAGTGAAGTTACCAATCACTCTCCTCAGACTACTTTCACAACACTTAAAATAGAACAAGACAACTTAGGATACACTCACGAGAAACTACAACAATTCTACAATGGCGTAAAGGTTGAATTTGGAACACTCATCGTCCACAGCAAAGAGGGTGCTATCAAATCACTCAGTTCTGAGTATTACCCTATAAATGATTTTGACATTTCACCAGGAATTTCAAACACACAGGCATTCAATAAGGCCCTAAATCACATTGGTGCACAACACTATATGTGGGAGTATCCTGATGCTGCTAAAGAAATGGACGATTATCAAAAGCCAACCGGTGAGTTGGTGATTCTTCCCGATTTCAATAGCGGAAGAGACGTTGCAGATATAAACACATACAAACTGGCTTACAAATTCGACATTTTCGCAGCCAATCCTATGAGTAGAGGATTACTTTATATTGATGCACAAAATGGACAGCCTCTTTTTTATGATGCTATTATTAAGCATGCCACTAGTTTTGGCCACGTGGGTGATTTGCCTGCAACCGTTGAAACAGAAGCAGAATATTGCGAGCGAATAGCTAACGAAGATTTCGCAGCTATAGTTAGCGGTACAGCCGCCACCCGATATAGTGGTAGCCAAACTATAGAAACTAGGTTGAGCGGAAGTAATTATATCTTGGAAGATATAGGTAGAGACGTTTACACCAGAGATGCACAGAATATTGCTCCAGTGGGTAATACCTATCCATATGTCACAAATTATGTTCAGTTTACAGATAATGATAATAATTGGACTTCTGGAGAGCATAATAATTCGGCAAAGGACAATGCGGCCTTAGACGCTCATTGGGGAGCTATGATGACTTACGACTATTGGCAGAGTCAGCATAATAGAGATAGTTATAATGGCTCTGGAGCACAAATTAGAAGCTATGTACATGTAAGCACTAATTATAACAATGCCTTTTGGAACGGTTCGGTAATGTCTTATGGAGATGGTTCTTGCGTAAGCGAAGGCTGTAATGGATTTGATGCTTTAACTTCTATCGACGTTGCAGCCCACGAAATAGGGCATGCAGTAACAACGTTTACAGCAAACCTGGCTTATCAAAGAGAATCGGGTGCCCTCAACGAAGGTTTCTCCGATATTTGGGGTGCCGCTGTTGAGCACTTTGCTAAAGGAAATGGAAGTGATACCAATCCAGCTTCAACCGTTTGGCTTATTGGTGATGAAATAGATCGACGCAGCGGTTCTGCGGCCTTAAGGTCTATGAGCAATCCAACCTCTCAGGGACAACCAGATACTTATGGTGGGTCCAATTGGATCAACCCTAATTGTGGTACGCCTACAAATTCTAATGACTATTGTGGAGTTCACACTAATTCAGGAGTCTTAAACTATTGGTTCTATTTAAATGTAGTCGGTGGTTCTGGAACGAACGATATTGGTAGCAGCTTTAATGTTGCTGGTATTGGAATGACAAAATCTGCTGCGATATCTTATAGAACATTAAACGTATACCTTTCGGCAAATTCTACCTTCGCTGATGCTCGAACAGGGGCTATTCAAGCTGCTGTTGACCTTTACGGGGCGGATGGAGCAGAAGAGCAGGCTGTTACTAATGCATGGCATGCTGTTGGAGTTGGAGCTGCATATGGTGGTGGTGGCGGAAGCTACTGTGCTTCTGCAAGTACGAACGTAAATGATGAATATATTAGTCGTGTTCAGTTGAATACCATTGATAACGCAAGTGGAGCACAATTTTATTCTGACTTTACAAGTGTTTCAACCGATTTAACCGAAGGGCAGTCTTATACAATTACAGTAACTCCAACATGGACTGGTACTGTATATGCTGAAGGATACGCAGTTTGGATAGATTATAACGATGATCAAGATTTTAGCGATGCTGGAGAATTAGTCTGGTCCAAAGCTGCTTCTACAGATACACCTAACAGTGGTTCATTTACGGTGCCTACTGGTACAGCAGGTGTTGCTACTAGAATGCGTGTTTCCATGAAGTACAACGGTGTTCCAACCGAATGTGAGTCCTTTACTTATGGTGAGGTCGAAGATTATACGGTGAATTTAGGAGGCGCAGGTGCCGATACTCAAGCTCCGACAGCACCCACCAATTTATCTGCTTCTAACGTATTGCAAACGACAGTGGATTTATCTTGGACTGCTGCAACGGACAATGTTGGTGTAACTGGATACGACGTATATCAGGGAGCCACTAATTTAGGAACTGTAACAGGAACTACTACGCAAATAACTGGCTTAACGGCTGCTACAGCATATTCGTTTAATGTACGCGCGCGTGATGCTGCAGGGAATATTTCTGGAGCTAGTAACACGGTTAATGTGACTACAGCGCCATCTCCCGATACAGAAGCGCCATCGGTTCCTACTAGTCTATCAGCTTCAAATATTACCGATACTACAGCGGATTTATCTTGGAATGCTTCTTCAGACAATGTTGGGGTAACTGGATACAACGTCTTTAGTAATAATGTAAGTATTGGAACGGTAACAGGGACCTCTGCAAATGTAACGGGACTTATTGCAGGAGCAGCTTATGCCTTTGAAGTAAGTGCTTTTGATGCAGCGGGTAATACTTCTGGATTGAGCAATACTGTGAACATTGTTACCACCGGAGGTGGTGGCGGAAGCGGCTGTACAGGAGGAATTGCTTCTTTCCCATATAGCGAGAGTTTCGAGAGTGGATTTGGAGCGTGGACACAGTCTACGGGCGATGATATTGATTGGACTCGAGATAGCGGTGGAACTCCTTCAAGTAATACTGGACCATCAAGTGGGTCACCAGGAACGTGGTATGTATTTGTAGAAGCCTCAGGAAATGGAACAGGATATCCAAATAAACAAGCAATTTTGAACTCTCCTTGTTTTAATTTAGGAGCCGAATCTTCTGCTAGCTTTAGCTTTAATTACCATATGTATGGCGCAGCCGATATGGGAAGTATTGCTGTAGAAGCGAGTGGCGATAATGGCGCTACTTGGACAAGTGTTTGGAACAGAACTGGAAATCAGGGTAACTCTTGGTTATCGGCCAATATTGACCTTTCTGCCTATGTAGGCGGAGGTGTTCAATTGCGTTTTAATCGTATAACAGGTGCTACATGGCAGGCAGATATTGCCTTAGATAATATTCAGTTGACTGCTGGAGGTGGTGGTGGAAATTCAGGTTGTGCGGGAGGAGTTTCTCTACCGTATTCTGAAAGCTACGAAAGCTCTATCGGTGCATGGACACAATCTACTGCGGACGATATTAACTGGACTCGAGATAGCGGTGGAACTCCATCTAGCAATACAGGACCATCTGGAGGCTCTCCAGGATCTTGGTATATGTATGTAGAAGCTTCTGGAAACGGTACGGGTTATCCAAATAAGCGAGCTATTTTAAATTCACCTTGTTTGGATTTAAGCGCTGGAGGAACCACTTCCTTTAACTTTAACTATCACATGTATGGAGCAAGTGATATGGGAAGTATTGACCTAGAAGTAAGTGATGATAATGGAGCTTCTTGGAACAGCGTATGGAGTCAGACAGGTAATAAAGGTAATTCTTGGCTAGCGGCTTCAGTTGATCTATCGGCCTATGTAGGCGGTGGAGTGCAATTGCGCTTTAATCGAGTTACCGGCTCTACTTGGCAGGCGGATATTGCTATCGATAATATTTCGGTAACCACTACCAACCCATTCAATGGAATTTTTGGTGATACTTCTTCTGAAAATACAGACTTAAGCATCGCTATTTATCCGAACCCAGTGAAAGGCGGAAGCTTGACGGTGGATGTCTTGGGTGCTGCTGCAACAGATTATGTAATATATTCCGTAGCGGGACAGGTTGTTAGACGTGGAAATTTCACGAATCAACTGGATGTTACTGGATTGTCAGCAGGAATGTATATGCTTCAAATTAATACGGATAAAGGTAAGTTTATAGAACGATTTGTCAAGGAATAACTGTTCTCATTATTTCTGAAGAAAAGCCCGACACTTAGTGTGTTGGGCTTTTTTTATTTTTCAACTGAAGTATAATTAACTGGGTTCTCTTTTCGATATTTAGTCGGTATGGTTAATAAGTAACACTTATATTTAATTCCGAAGAAAAAGAACATTTACTCATTTCGAACGTCCTATTCGACTATTATTACCGAATTTTACTTAACAATAGACACTATGAAACAAGCAACTTTAAAAAAGCTACTGGTTTTTTCACTGGTGATTTTCACTTTTAGCGGTTTTAGCACCTGCGTGGAGAACCCCGAAAAGAAATTATTAGGCTGTTGGGCCAATTCAAGAGAGGAAAGTAAAGAACCATCGGTCAGCACAATTTTTAGACCTTGTGACTTTAAAGAGTTTCCCCCCAGCCGATTCCGGTTTACGTTTGAATTAATGAAAGCTGGTAAATGTGAACTACTGATGGTCGGACCAACGGACGCTCATTATATGACAGAAGGAACTTGGACGTTTGATAAAAACACCCAGCGTTTAGAACTTTTTAATGCTGAAGGAACTAGCCATAGAAAGTTTGAAGTGCTCAACTTCGGTGAGAATTTACTTGAGCTGAAGCCGTTATAATAACTTCAATTTTGTTCCAATTTTACATCTATCCGCGCCGTAAGGTGTTAATTACAAGAGAAATAAATTTGTAGGAAAATATTTACAATTGATTACTATTTTTTTATATATTCGGGCCTTGAATAAAAATTCAATTAACCATTTAAACCGCCCAATATGAAAAAAACTATTACTTTAATGTTACTATGTTTTCTAGCCGTTGGCTCTGTATACGCTCAACAAGAGCGTAGCTGTGCTGCCATGGATGACTTAGAACAACGTAAACAGCAAGATCCAACTTTGGAATTGCGAATGCAAGAAATTGAGGAGTACACTCAAAAGAAAATCAGTGAATTAGGAGAGAACAGAATTATAAACGGGGATATTATTACCATTCCTGTAGTAGTTCATATCCTTTACACTAATGCTACTAACAATATTAGTGATGCCCAAATTCTTTCTCAAATCGATGTTTTGAATGAAGATTTTAGACGTTTGAATTCCGATGCCGATGGCACTTGGGCTCAAGCAGCCGATACGCAAATTGAGTTTTGTATGGCTACTGTAGATGCTAATGGTGCTGCCACAACAGGTATCACTAGAAAATCAACCACACAAAATGATTGGTATGCATCTCAAAATAACATGAAAAAATCAGCTCAAGGTGGAATTGATCCTTGGGACACAAGTGAATACTTAAACATGTGGACCGTGCCTAAGATACTTAGAGACAACGGAGCTACCATTTTAGGTTATGCTCAGTTTCCAGGTGGAAGCGCAACTACCGATGGTGTAGTTATGGGATATAACTACTTTGGAAACATTGAACAGGTTTCTCCTCCTTTCGATTTAGGACGTACGACTACCCATGAGGTAGGCCACTTTTTAAACCTACGCCACATCTGGGGAGATGGAGGCTGTGGTATTGACGATTTGGTTTCTGATACTCCAGAATCTGACTTTCAAAATTTCGGATGTAATCCTACGCATGTTTCTTGTGGAACAGTAGATATGGTTCAAAACTATATGGATTATAGTGATGATTCTTGTATGAATCTTTTTACACAAGGACAAACCGATAGAATGCGTGTTACCTTACTTCCAGGTGGAGTAAGAGCTGCTTTAGGCGCTTCAGATAAATGTGGGCCACCACCTGCACCTACGTGTACTGATGGTATTCAAAATGGAGATGAAACAGGAGTTGACTGTGGAGGTACTACGTGTGCACCATGTGTAGTTCCAACATGTACGGATGGAATCCAAAATGGTGATGAAACAGGAGTTGATTGTGGAGGTGCAAGTTGTGCTCCTTGTGCAATTGCTTGTTCTTCAACTATTAGTTCTTTCCCATATGACGAAGGATTTGAAAACACACTCGGAGCTTGGTCTCAAGAAGGTGGAGATGATTTTGACTGGTCTATAACATCTGGAGGTACGCCTTCAAATAATACAGGGCCATCAAGTGCAGATGAAGGAACATATTATATTTTTATGGAATCTTCTACGCCTAACTACTCTACTAAAAGAGCGATTTTAGGTTCTCCATGTTTCGATTTAAGCGGAGCAACGGAGCCTAGTGTGAGTTTTAAATATCACATGTATGGTTCTTCTGCAATGGGAAGTTTAGATCTTGAAGTGAGTACCGATGGACTTAATTGGACAAGTATTTGGAGTCGATCTGGTAATCAAGGTAATGCTTGGTTAGCTGCTTCGGTTGATCTATCTGCTTATAACGGAAGTACTATTAGACTTAGGTTAAATGGTATTACGGGAACTACTTGGCAAGGTGATATGGCCGTGGATGCAATGAATGTAATCACGAGTATCCCAGCACCAACTTGTTCAGATGGAATTCAGAATGGAGATGAAACTGGAGTTGATTGTGGAGGAGCAACATGTGCGCCTTGTGCTGCAGGTTGTGCAGGAGGAGTTACTCTTCCTTATTCTGAAGGATACGAAAGTTCAATTGGATTGTGGACTCAGTCTACTGCCGATGACATTAACTGGACACGTGATTCGAACGGAACACCATCTGGTTCAACTGGACCTTCAAGTGGATCAGGTAGTACTTGGTACATGTTTGTAGAAGCATCTGGAAATGGAACAGGATATCCTAACAAGAGAGCCATCTTAAATTCTCCTTGTGTAGATTTAACTGGTGGAGCTGCATCCTTTAACTTCAACTATCATATGTATGGTTCTTCAAATATGGGAACTATCGACCTAGAAGTGAGTGATGATGACGGTGCTACTTGGAGTAGTATTTGGAGCCAATCTGGAAATCAAGGAAACTCTTGGTTAACTGCAAATGTAGACTTATCGGCATATGCTGGTGGAGGCGTTCAATTGCGTTTCAACCGAGTTACTGGATCTACTTGGCAAGCGGATATCGCCATTGATAACATCTCAATTACCACTTCTGGAAGCAGAGAAGGAGATAATTCAGGTATTGATAACAAAGCATTCTCTATTTATCCTAACCCAGTGAATGGTTCTACGTTAACGGTAGAATTATTGAGCGATGAAGCTACTAATTACGTAGTGTACAACGTGACTGGACAGGTGATAAGCCAGGGAGCATTCACGAATACGATAGACGTTTCAGCATTATCGGCCGGAATGTATATTATTGAAGTAACTGCGGGAGACGATAAATTCGTTGAGCGCTTTATCAAGGAATAAATTTATAGTTTTTCCTTAGGAATAGAAAAGCTCGTGCGCCTTTGGTGTACGAGCTTTTTATTTATGCTGAAATAATTTCATGCGGCGCAAGTAAATTTTCATTCCGAAGTTTTAACATGATTTGAGCGACCGTAATTGTATCCTTTTCACAATAAGTGATAATTCGATCGATATTGTTTTCAATATAAAACACATCCCGAACCTCACTCCCGTCGATATCATCTTTAGGCGACGGAATACCAAGAACATGTGCCATTAATTTCAACGAAGTAAAGGTTTTGTAGTCCCCGAACTTCCAGAGTTCCATGGTATCTAAATGAGGAACCTCCCAAGGTTTTTTTCCGAAGAGATTCAACTTAAAAGGAAGATCAATGCCAAGAATAACCATTCTTCGAGCGATATAAGGAAAATCGAATTCCTTGCCATTGTGAGCACATAATAAATGTTGCGGCCTATTAAAACGTGTTTCCAACAGGTTTTTAAACGCGATGAGAATGGTTTTTTCTTCTCCTTGAAAGGAAGTTGTCCGAAAATTTCGAAAGTCTTCTTTATGCTGAAAATAGCCTACGCTTATACAAATGATCTTGCCAAACTCGGCCCATATTCCAGCACGATCGTAAAATTGTTCCGGATTGTACTGCTCTTTACGTTGGTACTGTGTTTTTTGCTCCCAAAGCCTTTTTGAAGTTGGTTCAAGATCGCTAAATTGTGAATGCTGTGGAACAGTTTCAATATCCAAGAATAGGATATGTTCCAAGGGTATACGTTTTAACATGTTTTGAAGTTATAGGCGGGGAGGAAGTAGACTTAAAATTACAAAAAATACTTCATGACCACTTATATATCAGCAAAATAAATTATTATTTACTGTGCCAGCATGGCATAGGCTTCTTCAACATATACGTAAAAATCATCTGTAAAGGGTTGACCAATAAAATCTCCACGTTGATGTCCTAATCGAACAATGATGAGATTGTCTTCAGGAATGGTGATAACATATTGCCCCAAAATACCACGCATCACAAACATATGCTTGTCCAAATGATCGCTAAGCCAAAACCCATATCCGTATTCAGGACTGTCTTTAAAGCGAGGGACTATTGAGGTGGTTACAAAAGTAGAGTCTAAAAGTTGTTGTCCATTCCATTTCCCGTAGTCCTTGTATAATTTACCAAAACGAGCAAAGTCACGTGCATTACTTGCTATGCAGCAGAAGGTTTTAGCCAGTTGATGCTCTGCATCATCTAATTGCCACAGTCCAGGCTGTACTGCGCCCATAGGCTGCCATAGGCTCTCAGAAAGATAATCGGCTAGTTTTTTACCAGAGGCCTTTTCTATAATCATTCCTAATAGCTGAGAATTCCCGCTGAGGTATTTATATACCTTACCTGGTTCTTCAGTTACTTTTTGTTTCAAGATAGTTTCAGCGAGGTCGTCATCGTAATAGGAGCGTGCAGTAACGCTAAAAGGGCTCACATAAGACTCTTGCCAATCTAGCCCAGATGACATAGAGGATAAGTCTCCCACAGTAGTTTTGTCGTTGGTATATTGCTCGAAAAAATCTCCTATGGGTTGGTCTAAATTCTTTATATATCCATCAGCAATAGCTTTACCAAGCAAGGCCGAGGTGATACTTTTCGCCATGGAAAAAGAATTGGTTTGGGATGAAGTACCGTAACCTTCAGCATAATTTTCGTACCAAATACTATCGTTTTTAATCACTAGATAAGCAACCGTCCCAAGTCGTGTATTGAATTCTGAAAGCTTAGATGTTGCTGAGGCGGTATTATATTTTTCATGAAGGGGCCAAGGTTGTGAAGTGTTGCCATTTTCAATGGTCATGTTCTCAAAATGAGGATGGTCATCAATATAGGCTGTGGTGTGCCCTTTGAGGTATACAACCCGAACACCTTTTAATATATATTCGTAATCGGTTATGTATAAAAGACCTACCAATAGTAAGACGAGAATGACCAAACCTTTAAAAAAGCGTTTTGTGAATTTGAGGAATCGTTGCATAGCTTCAGTTTAAAATAATTCTCCCTGTTTTACGGGGCTTTCATGTGCTAATAACCACTTTTTTCGATGCAATCCGCTTGCGTATCCGGTTAAGGAGCCATCAGAACCAATCACTCTATGGCAAGGTATTATAATAGCAATGGGGTTCTTTCCGTTAGCAGAGGCTGCTGCGCGAATCACTTTAGGGTCACCTAAACTGTTCGCCATTTTTTGGTAGGAAGTAGTTTTCCCAAAAGGGATGGTCTCCAATTGTTTCCAAACTTTTTTCTGAAATATGGTGCCTTCGGGATTCAAGGTTAATTGAAATTCGGTTCGGGTCTTACCGAAATATTCTTTTAGCTGCGTTACTGCGGGCAATAGCACTTCTGGTATTACTTCCGAAGAAGAGGCTTCCCCATCCATAAAATGAACGGAGGCCAAACCAGTAGAGTCACCTTTAATTTCCAAAACCCCCATAGGAGTTGAAATATATGCTACCTCCATCAGTCGCTGTCTTTATCATTTCTTAACTCAATTCCCATGCGCTTTGCACGTAGTTCCCAATTTTTTCTAGCGACTACTTGCATATCTTCAATAGCGTCGCTTTCGTCCATTATTTCCTGACCCAAAAGGGTTTCAATAATGTCTTCCATGGTTACAATACCAACGGTGTTTCCAAATTCATCCACTACCAGGGCGATATGTCCTCGGTGCTTTATAAAGACTTCAAATAAGCCAGGAATTGGCTTTTGAGCGTCCACAACAAAAATGTCCCTACGGATATCACTAAGCATTTTTTCACCTCTGTCTTCCACGATTTCTTCCAAAATATCATCTTTCAAAACAAAGCCAGTGATATTGTGGGTCTTGTCTTTATAGACTGGAATACGAGAAAACCTTAGATTTTTATGATGCTCATGAAAATGCGCCAAAGTAGTAGATTCGTCCTCCATAACTACCACGGGGAATGGGGTCATTACGTCTTTGGCCATGACCAGTTTAAAAGCCAATAAATTTCTAATAACGGCACTTTCGTTTTGCTCAAATACTCCTTCCTGTTCGGCGGTATCGGTGATCGCCATAAATTCTTCCAAACTCATAGAACTCACATGAGCCGACTTGCCAATAAGTTTTGTCGTTAAAGTTAGCAACCATAAAATCCCGGTATATTTTAAAGGGAAAATGATGCCTTTCAATGCTAGCGCAGTAAATGGCCCCAGTTTTTTCCAGTAAGTGGCGCCAATTGTTTTAGGGATAATTTCAGAAACAATTAATATTAAAAGCGTCATCGCTGCCGATACAATCCCTACAATATTTACTCCTAAAACATCTACTTTGTAAGGAAGCTTTTCGGCTTCTACTCCTACTAAAATGGCTCCTACCGTATGGGCAACCGTATTGATGGTCAGGATCGCAATTAAGGGCTTGTCGATGTCTTTTTTAAGTGCCGTTAAGGTCTGAGCATATTTTCGCCCCTCTTGAGATTTCACTTTGAGATAAGTGGGAGTAAAACTCAATAGTGCCGCTTCCAAAATGGAGCACAAAAACGAAAAGAAAATGGAAAGTACCGCGTAAACGATTAATAAAGTCATCAAAATTAATTTACGTTTAAAATTACACTTTTAATCTTGAGTTGGGAAATAGAGTTCAAAAGAAAAAGTGGGGATGTTGCTATTACGCTTAAACAGGTATTACCAACCAACATAACGGGGAGGTTCAATCTCTTTTAAATTGAGGTAGACAATCAATTGTCCACGGTGGTGAGTTACATGATCCAGCAACAGGTTTAAAATTTGGAGTTTGCTCTTGGGGCCAGCAAAAAACTCGACGGTTTCTTTTAGCTCTTCTTCTGAAGTGGCCGCTACAGTCTCTCCAACAGCATCGAACGCCTTTTCTAATGAAACAACGATCTGTTCTTTTTCATCGGGGAAAGTCTCTGATTTGTCCTTTTCTCTGCTGAAGTATTTTGTGCTCAACCAATCCATATTGCCTTGGATATGCTCCAATTGTTCTTTAAAACTGCGTTGTCGTTCGGTGGGTTTATAGCCGTAGTCTTCTTCAGGCATCAATTGGGCCATTTCGATGAGATAGTTTTTGGAATTCTCCCATTTTTCTAGAAAGGCATCTTTGACGTTGGCTTGTTGTGCAGACATTGCGCTTGAAATTAGTAGTGTAAAAAGTAAAATCTTGTTGTTCATTTATTCAGAATTAGGAAATTAATTTCACGGCATCCTTGGCAAAATAAGATGCAATTATATGAGCACCTGCTCGCTTTATGGCAATTAATTGCTCCATCATTACGGCATCATGGTCTAACCAGCCTTTTTCCGCCGCGGCCTTGAGCATGGCATATTCTCCACTTACTTGATAGACCGCAAGAGGAACTTCAACCGCATTACGTATCTCTCGAACGATATCCAGATAGCATAATCCA
>Ga0316205_10002439_pt1 | contig 19370 bp, 14 predicted proteins | sample 3monthpyrite_MG_FD_204941 | JGI IMG/M metagenome (GOLD analysis project Ga0316205, IMG submission 204941) | Microbial mat bacterial communities from mineral coupon in-situ incubated in ocean water Damariscotta River, Maine, United States -... | ecosystem: Environmental > Aquatic > Marine >... | reverse complement strand
CCCGACGATCTCGGTCTCGGGGAAAGGCGCGATCCACGGCGCAAAGACGGCAACAATGATGTAAAGCAGGATCATAAACAGCCCGAAGGATGCCGTCAGGGGTGCCGTGCGCATCTCCTTGGCGATGGCGCGTGGGCTGATCGCGATGACGATCGCACGAAACAGCCAACCGGCGGCCATTGCGGCCACGATGCTGATGATGAACCATACAAAACTCGGAATGGCGTTGTATATAACTGCGGCGAACTCTTGCAGCGCGCCTGAGCCGAGCACCGCCAGCAATGAGATGGCTAGAATGACGCCAACCAGGACCGCGGAGACGAGAAAGACCCAAGACTGCCAGTTTAGACGAAGCATGGTTACCCTCCCCCTCAGCGCCGATGGATGAGACGCGGGTTCGACAAGGTCGAAAGCACGTCTGCAGCCAGGTTCAGCAGCACATAGGCCGCGGCAAAAATCAACGCGACGGCCTGCACCACCGGCATATCGCGCGACGCCACGCTGTCGACCATCAACTGGCCCAGGCCGGGATAGACAAAGACCACCTCGACCACGACGACGCCGGTGATCAGATAGGCCAGGTTAATCGCGATGACGTTGATGATGGGGGCCAGCGCATTGGGCAGCGCGTGTTTGACGATCACCCGCATCGGGTTCATCCCCTTCAGGCGCGCCATCTCGATATAGGGGCTGGCCAGCAGGTTGATGATCGCGGCCCGCGTCATGCGCATCATATGTGCGGTCACCACCAGCGTCAGGGTCAGCGCCGGCAGGAAAGCGCGATAGAGCTTCTCCAACAGATCGGGATCACCCCTGAGCGTCGAGAGCGACGGGAAATATCCGCCCGCCCCCGCGAACCAGAGGATCAGGATATAGGCCACGAAAAACTCGGGAAACGAGATCGCGGTCAGGGCCGAGGCATTGGCGATCCGGTCAAAGGCCGAGTTGCGGAACAAGGCCACCAGGATACCCAGGATCAGCGACAGCGGCACCGCGATTGCGGCGGCGTAAAGCGCCAGGAACAAGGTGTTTCCCAGCCTCGTGCCGATCAATTCGGCCACTGGGCGCCGGTTGGCCAGCGAGTTGCCGAAATCACCCTGAACCGCTCCGCCAAGCCATTGGACGTAGCGAATGACCATCGGCTGATCCAGCCCCAGCTCGCGCCGGATGGCGGCGACCGTTTCGGGCGTTGCTGACTGACCCAGAATCTCCTCGGCGAAATCACCGGGCAACAGTTCGGTCGCCAGAAAGATCAGCACCGAGACAATAAACAGGGTCAAAAGGCCTAGCGCCAATCGCTGTGCGATCATGCTCCAGATATGTGACATCGGTCCCCCATGTGCCGCGCTCATATGCGGCGCAGATCACTTATTTTTCTGAAAAAAACCCCCGGCCGCGATGGCCGGGGGTCTGGGCCCGTATCAGGCCATCCACCAACGTTCTGCAATCCGCAACCCGTCATCGCGCCAGTTGGCACCGATCACCTCGGGACGCGCCAGAGCGTCGGAATGCGCCATCACGAAGGACGCGAACATCGGGATGATGGTCGACCCCTCATCGGAGACAAGCTGCTGCATCTCGAAATACATCTCGCGACGCAGATCTTCATTCAGCTCAGGCCGTGCGGCAATAAGCAATTCGTTGAACCGCGCATTGCTCCAATAGCTCTCGTTCCAGGGTGCGCCATCGGAATAGGCGGTGGAGAACATCCAGTCCTCGGTCGGTCGCCCGCTCCAGTAGGTGGCGACAAATGGCAGCTGCATCCAGACGTTGGACCAATAGCCGTCATTGGGCTCGCGCACGACGTTGAGGTTGATGCCCGCGCTGGCCGCGGATTCCGCGAACAGGACACCGGTGTCGACGGCCCCTGCAAAGGCGGCATCGGCCAGGTGGATATCCACATCGAGACTGTCCAGCCCTGCCTGCTGCAGGTGGAAGCGCGCGCGATCGGGATCATAGGCCTTCTGCTCCAGCTCCGTGTTGTAGAACCGGTTGGACGGGCCAATGGGGTGGTCATTGCCGACCGAGCCATAGCCGTTGAGGATGGTTTCCACGATCTGTTCGCGGTCAATGGCATATTTCAGAGCCAGCCGGACATGATTGTCGCTGAACGGCGCGGCCCGGCTGTCCATCGGCAGCCCGTAATGCTGCGTTCCCGTAACCGAGACCACGTTCATTCCCGGCGCGCGCTGCAACAGGTGGACGGTGTTCAGATCGACCGAGTCGATAAAATCCACCTCCCCCGAGATCAGCGCGTTCTGCCGCGCGGCGGCATCCAGGATCGTCAACATTTCGATCGCGTCAAAATGCGCCCGGTCCGTTTTCCAATAACCCTCATGGCGGGTCAGGCGCGCACCAACGCCCCATTCCAGTTCTTCGAGCGCGTAGGGGCCGCACGCATCCCAGGATGTCACATCGATCGCACCGTCCACGGAAGGCAGAATCGCCAGGTGATAATCGGACAGAACGAAGGGGAAGTCGGCATTGCCTTCCGCCAGGGTGATGATGACGTTCATGCCATCGGCGCGCATATCCACGATCGGTTCCACGATCGGTTTTGCGGCAGAGGTGGAATCCTCACCGCGGTGATGGTTGATCGAGGCGATCACATCCTCCGCCGTGACCGTGCCACCGGAATGATACTGCACGCCCTGCCGAATGCTAAAGGTCCAGACCGATGCGTCCGCGGACGCCTCCCAGCTTTCGGCGAGTTCCGGCACGAGGGCACCATCGGCGGCAACTTCGGTCAGATAGTTGTTGCGCGTATAGGCCATCAGGTTGGTGAAATCGTTTTCCCAGGTTCCCGGATCCAGGCTGTCTGTGGTCGAGCCATGCGAGATGCCCATCTTCAGCGTTCCGCCGCGCATCGGTTGCGCGCTGGCCATCTTGGCCCCCATCGGCCCCAAAAGCGCCGCGCCGCCCAGGGCTGACGCGCCTTTCAGAACCCCACGGCGGTTCACACCGCCGGTAATAAGGGATGAATTCCTCATGTTTATCTCTCCGCTGTTGGTTATTTCTGTGCCGGGGATGGCCCGGGTTTGTCCCGGCTTTGGCCCAAGTGAATTGGCGCTGCCAATGACAACTGGCGCGCGCGAACTTGAGTGAAGGAATCCCCTGACATGGCGGCAGTCTTGCATGAGAACGATGTGATATGAACCACTTTTCGACATTGCTTTGCCCGTTTGCGACATGAACACCGCGTTTGGGGTAATTTTCTTGCGTTAAGCACGGGCAGAAACCGACGGATATTAGCCGGTTTCGAGGGGTTGTCATTGGGCGAAAAATGCCAGAGTCCGGCCAAATTCCACCAAACCACGGAGGCCGCCCGCATGCCCAAACCGCCCAATATCGTCCTGATCATGGCCGATCAGCTGGCGCCGCATTTCACCGGCGCTTATGATCATCCACTGGTCAAGACCCCGCATATGGATGCGCTCGCGGCAACCGGCACCCGTTTCGATGCCGCCTACTGCAATTCGCCGCTTTGCGCACCGTCGCGCGCGTCGTTCATGACCGGGCAACTGGTGTCCAAAATCGGAGCCTATGACAATGCGGCCGAGTTCGGTGCCTCGATCCCGACCTTTGCGCATTACCTGCGCATCATGGGGTATCGCACCTGCCTGTCGGGCAAGATGCATTTCGTGGGCCCCGATCAGCTGCACGGGTTCGAGGAACGCCTGACCACCGACGTCTACCCCTCCGATCACGCCTGGACACCCGATTGGGAAAACCCCGATGAACGCATCGACAAATGGTATCACAACATGGAATCGGTGGCCGAAGCCGGGCCTGCCGCCACCTCGTTTCAGATCGAGTATGACGAGGAAACCACATTCGCGGCGCGCCGCCGGATCTTTGAATATGCGATGGCGGGCACCGCGCCCTTCGCGATGGTCGTCAGCCTGATCCACCCGCATGACCCTTACGTGCCCCGGCCCGAGTTCTGGGATCTCTATGACGATGCCGATATCGACATGCCCGCCACCGGGCTGGCCGATGATCCGCACACTCGGCGTCTGCATCACGGCATCGCCGCCGATATTCAGCCGGTCACGGATGACGAAATCCGCAATGCGCGCCACGGCTATTACGCCAACACCTCCTATTTCGACAGCAAGGTCGGCGAGGTGGTCAAAGCACTCAAGGAAAGCGGCCAATACGACAACACCATCATCATCATAACCTCCGATCACGGCGACATGCTTGGCGAACGCGGGCTGTGGTACAAGATGAACTTCTTTGAACACAGCGCTCGAATCCCGCTGATTATTTCCGGCCCTGGGGTCGAGAACCGGACCGTCGGTGAACCCGTCAGCCTGTTGGATATGCTGCCGACATTCGTCGATATCGCGGCCTTGAACGGGGCAAATGCGCCCGACGCGGCCATGCCGCTGGATGGCCGTTCGCTCTGGCCGCTGTTGCGAGGGGCTGTTGATAACCCGGATGGCGGCGAGGTACTTGGGGAATATTGTGCCGAATGTGCAAGCCACCCCATTTTCATGATCCGCAGGGGGCAGTGGAAATACATCCATTGCGAGGTCGATCCGCCTCAACTTTATGATCTTTCCAGCGACCCTATGGAACGCGCTAATCTGGCCGATGACCCGGCACAGAGAACAAGGGTGGCAGAATTTCAATCCGAGGTTTCGCGACGATGGGACGAGAAAACGCTCCGCGCACGCGTAATCGCGTCCCAGCACCAGCGCAGGCCGGTTTATTCGGCGATGGAGGTCGGAAAACTGGTCAGTTGGGACTACCAACCGCCCCGCGACGCCGCCCAGGAATATGTGCGCAATCACATGGATTGGACCGTCGCGGCCGAGAAAACGCGCTTTCCACCTTTTCACAAAAAATAAATGGGTTACGAAGTGTTATTCAGCACACATTTTTTTGATCAAATATTTTTGGTCGATTTTTCGGTCAGAAACAGTTGGCACCCTGAAAATACCCGAAGGCCATATAACGAGCTGAAGCAAGCAGCATTTGTCTGTTGTTAATGAGATAGTTGCAGGACACAGTTGATGGGCATTAGCACCCTGTGGCCGGACTCCACGGTTTCGATGCCTCGCAGCACACCAGATTTCGGCCTCACGGCCTGCCGAAATCGCCTCCGATTTCAGCCGTCAGCATCCAGAATCTCGCAGGCCTTGCGCGCCAGCGGCGAAACAAGCGCGCCCACCTGCAAGGCATGGTCGGACGAGGCATTGCCCGCAAGTGCGCGGAACTTCACGCCCTGCACGATCGCGGCCAGACGAAAGAGCCCGAACACCAGGTAGAAATGCCAATCGTCAATGCGCGACAGCCCCATCCGGTCGCAATAGCGCGCGACGTATTCCTCCTCCACCGGCAGGCCATTTTCCGACCGCGCGACACCCTCCAATCCGCTCAGAACCGGGCCCGGCGGCATCCGCCACAACATGCATTGATAGGCCAGATCAGCCAGCGGATGGCCAAGCGTCGACAGCTCCCAATCCATCACCGCAGCCACCCGTGGGGCCACTGGGTCAAACATCACATTGTCCAGCCGGTAATCGCCGTGCACCAGCGAAATCCGCCCGTCATCGGCCACCATATTGGCCTCCAACCAGGCCATGATCCGCTCCATTTCGGGCAGGGTTTCGGTCTCGGTGGCGCGATACTGGCGGCTCCAGGTGGAAAACTGACGGGCGAAATAGCTGCCCGGTCGCCCGTAATCCACTAGCCCCACAGCCGCCAGATCCACCGAATGGATCGCCGCCAGGGTGGCGTTCATCGCGTCATAGATCGCGGCCCGCTCGGCAGGCTCAAGCCCCGGCAAAGCGGGGTTCCAAAACACCCGGCCCGGAACAAATTCCATCACATAAAACATCGCGCCGATGACGCTTTCGTCGGAACAAAGATGCAAGGCGCGCGCCACCGGGACATCCGTGTCGGCCAGCGCCGACAACACCCGAAATTCCCGATCCACCGCATGGGCCGATTTCAACAGATCGCCGCCCGGTTTGCGGCGCAGGACATAGTCGCCGCTCTCGGCACGCAACCGGTAGGTCGGGTTGGACTGCCCATCGCTGAATTTCAGCGCCGTCCGGAGGCCGTGAAACCCTACGATCCGTCCCTCCAGATAGCGCCCCAGAGGCGCAATCGGCAGCCCCTCCATCACGCTTTCGCGGCGTGATGCGCCCGCACCAATTGCCGCCCCAACGCCATCATATGGACCTGATCGGGCCCATCAGCCAGCCGGATCTGACGGGCGTAATTAAAGAGTTCCGCCAGCGGCAGATCCTGCGTCAGACCAGCCCCGCCATGGATCTGAATGGCCCGGTCGATCACCCTTTGCGCCATTTTCGGAGCCACAATCTTGATCGCCGCAATCAGGTCGCGCGCCGATTTCGCGCCTTCGGCGTCGATCTTGGCCGCGGCCTTCAGCGTCAGGAGCCGCGCCTGTTCGATCTCGCACCAGCTCAGCGCAATATCCTCGCGCACCGATTGATGTTCGCTCAGCTTCTTGCCGAAGGTGCGCCGCGTCTCGACCCGGTCCAGCACCAGTTCCAGCGCCCTCTGCGCGGCCCCCACCAGCCGCATGCAATGATGGATACGCCCGGGGCCAAGCCGCCCCTGCGCAATCTCAAACCCGCGCCCCTCGCCCAACAGCAGGTTTTCCGCCGGCACGCGGACATTGTCGAACACGATCTCGGCCTCGCCAAAGGGCGCGTCGCTATAGCCAAAGGTAGTCACATGGCGCACAATCTCGACCCCGGGCGCGTCGCGCGGCACCAGGATCATGCTTTGCTGTTCGTGGCGGTTGGGGTTCTCGGGGTCCGATTTGCCCATCACGATGAACACGGCACAGCTCTCGCGCATGCCGCCTGTCGTGTACCATTTGCGCCCGTTCACCACGTAATCGCCGCCCTCACGGCGGATCTCGCATTCGATATTGGTGGCGTCGGATGAGGCCACGTCCGGCTCTGTCATGGCAAAGCCCGACCGGATCTCACCGGCCATCAAAGGCCCAAGCCAGCGCGCCTTTTGCGCCTCTGAACCATAGAGCAGCAGCGTTTCCATATTGCCGGTATCGGGCGCATTGCAGTTGAAAATCTCGGGGGCCCACCAGACACGGCCCATGATCTCGGCCAGCTGCGCATAGTCCAGATTGCTGAGCGTGCCGCCATGAGCGCGCGGCAAAAAGAGGTTCCACAGCCCCTCGGCCCGCGCCCTGGCTTTCAGGTCCTCAAAGAAATCCGGCGTGCGAAACGGTGTCGCGGTGGTCTCGAAATGGGTGCGGAACACGGCCTCGGCGGGCAGGATATGGGCCGCCATGAACGCCTCCAGCCGCGCCCGCATTTCCACAACCTTTGCACTCGGTTCAAAATCCATCGTCTCCGCCCTCTGATTGCCCGGGCTCCGAGCGTCCGCCGCAAGCCGCCAAGTGTCAACAGCCCTTGCCCAATCCCGCGTCGCTTCCTAGCCTTGCGCAAACTTACATCGGAGCACGCACCATGACCCCCCATCCTCTCTTCGACCTCTCGGGCCGCGTCGCGCTGGTCACCGGGGCCAGCCGTGGTATCGGTGCCGCCATCGCCCATCTTCTGGCCGAACATGGAGCCCATATCGTGGTCAGCAGCCGCAGGATCGAAGGGTGCGAGGCGGTTGCAGAGGCCATCCGCGCCAAAGGCCTCAGCGCCGAAAGCTTTGCCTGCCATATCGGCGACATGGACGCGATCGATGCGGTCATCGCCCATATCGAAGCCACGCATGGCCGCCTTGATATCCTGGTGAATAACGCCGCCACCAACCCCTATTTCGGGCATATCCTCGACACCGATCCCGGCAGCTTCCAAAAAACGCTTGACGTCAATATCCGCGGCTATTTCTTCATGTCGGTGGCGGCCGGAAAACTGATGCGGGCGCGAGGAAAGGGGGCTATCGTCAATACCGCCTCGGTCAACGCGCTGGAGCCCGGCGATGGTCAGGGCACCTATTCCCTCACCAAGGCGGCGGTGGTGAACATGACCCAGGCCTTCGCCAAGGAATGCGCGCCCCTGGGCATCCGGGTCAATGCCATCGCGCCGGGCTGGACCCGCACCAAATTCGCCGGTGCGCTTCTGGACAGCCAACCGCATCATGACGCGATCATGGCGCGCCTGCCGATGAAACGCCCGGCCGAGCCCGAGGAAATGGCGGGCGCGGTGCTCTACCTCGTCTCAGACGCCGCCAGCTACACCACAGGCGAGCTTCTGGTCGTCGATGGCGGCCTGACTATCTGAACGCCACCGGCGCGCGCGCCCCACATGCACGCCCTCGCGGCCCTTAGCGCATCCCCGCCTTCTTTGTGCTTCAAATATCCCCGCCGGAGGCCCCGCGCCCGCGTCAGCGGGCGCGGATCGGCGCGCGGCACGCGCGGCGAAACCCTGCATGGCAAAGAAAAACGGCGGCTCCGTTTCCGAAGCCGCCTCTCAAATCCTCAACCCGGGCTCAGTCCCCGCAGCCGTTCAGATCGCCGCCTCAACAATTCCACCGTCGTCAGCAACACGATCGAAACAGCCACCAGAATTGTCGCCACCGCAAGAATGGTCGGGCTGATCTGCTCGCGCAGACCGATGAACATCTGCCAGGGCAGGGTTTTCTGACCGGCCGAGCCGACGAACAGAACCACCACAACCTCATCAAACGAAGTGATAAAGGCAAACAAGGCACCAGAGATCACGCCGGGCAGAATCAAGGGCATCTGAATCTTGAAAAACGTCGTCACCGGGTTGGCCCCAAGCGATGCCGAGGCCCGCGTCAGAGATTTGTCGAACCCCACCAACGTCGCCGTCACCGTGATGATGACAAAGGGAATGCCAAGTGCGGCATGCGCCAACACCACGCCCAGATAGGTGCCCTGCAATCCGATCCGGCTGTAGAAGAAATACATCCCCGCCGCCGAGATGATCAGCGGCACGATCATCGGCGAGATCAGGATGGCCATGATCACGCCCTTGAAGGGCACATGGCTCTGGCTCAACCCGATGGCCGCCAGAGTGCCAAGCGAAACCGACAACAGCGTCGCCACCGGTGCAATACGCACTGAATTCCACAGTGGCTGCTGCCAATCGGGGTTGGTGAAGAAATCGACGTAATGCTGCAGCGAATACCCCGCCGGGTCCAGCCGCAACATCTCAGGTGTGAAGGTAAAGAAATCCTGTGCGTTGAAGCTGAGCGGGATGATTGTGATGATCGGCGCGATCAGGAAGAAAAAGACAAACCCACAGATGACGCGAAACGTATAATACCAGATGCGCTGTCCGGGTGAGGCATAGATTGGAAGGCTCATTTTCTTTACCCCAGTTTCACGTTGTCGATGCCGACGATCCGGTCATAAGCCCAGTAAAGGGCCAGCACGAGGACCAACAGGATGGTTCCAAGCGCTGCCGCCAGACCCCAGTTCAGCGAATTGGAGATGTGATAGGCGATCCGGTTGGAAATGAATGTGCCGGTGCGGCCACCCACCAGTTCGGGCGTAATGTAGTAGCCGATGGATAGGATGAAAACGAGGATACACCCCGCCCCGATGCCCGGCACGCTTTGCGGGAAATATACCCTCCAGAAAGCTGTCCAGTCGGTCGCGCCCAGTGACTTTGCGGCACGCACATAGGTTGTCGGGATGGTCTGCATCACAGAATAAAGCGGCAGGATCATGAACGGCAGCAGGATATGGGTCATTGCGATGATCGTGCCGGTCTGGTTGTTGATCAGGGCCAGCCGGTTGTCGTCGGCGACAAGGCCAACCCAGACCAGGATGTCATTGATCACGCCTTGTTGCTGCAACAACACCTTCCAGGCCGATGTCCGCACCAAAAGCGATGTCCAGAACGGCAGCAGCACCAGGATCATCAACATGTTCGACGTGCGCATCGGCAGATTGGCCAAAAGGAACGCCACCGGATAGCCAAGCAGCACACAACTGCCCATGATGATCAACGACATGAAGATCGTGCGCTTAAAGAGCGTGATGTAGATGCGGAAATCTTCGTCCTGCACCTGAACACCTTCGTTGGTCAGTTGCAGATCCGCAGCGGTCAGGAAGTAACCGGGCGTGTAGTTGCCCGAATAAAGCTGAATGGTTTCAAATACCGCAGGGTCGAGCCAATCCTCGCTTATATCGGCAAACTGATCGCGCAGCGAAACCGTCTCGAACCCGGTTACGGCCGTGGCCGCGGCTGCAAGCAACGCGTTGTCACCGATATCAGCGCCTGCCGCCAGATCCCGATAGAGCGCGGTATAGACAAAATCCCAGGGCTGTTCGACGCCCGGGTCTTCTTCCTCGATCTCGACAATCACTTCGACCCAACTGTCATATGCAGACGCCGTTTCGCTCAGGCTGGCCCGCAAATCGGCATCGTCCAGTATGGTCGCAAAGGTCACCGGGTCCGCCCATGCCGCATCCAGCGCCACGAATTGATCGGTGTAGATATCGGTGCCGAACCGGCCAACGCCCCTGCCCGACCGGCGGAACAGCGACGAGATACCGGTCATTTCATAGTTCAGGCGGCTGCCGACACGGGTGTGGAGACGAAATTCCGCAGCAACCAGGATATCCACATAAAGCGCGGCATAGACATCCTCGGGCGGCGGGGCGTCGGTTTCTTCCCAATCGCGCAGCGCCGCCACGGTGCGCGGCAGCGTGTCACTGACAATCTGGTTCTCGACCGAGCGGAACAACATATCCCCGATGGGAAAGATGAAGGTGATCAGGATAAACAGCAAAAGCGGCGCAATCAGCATCAGCGCCCGGATTTTCTGCGCCCGCAAGGCGCGGCTCAGGCTTGCCTTCAACGGGCGGCCATCTGCGGCCAGAACAGGTCCGGTATCGGCGGGCGCGGTTTGCGCGGCGGCGTCGGTCATGTCTCAGGTGCCTTCCACAACGATGATCACGCTCTCGGCACTGGCCCGGCGGATCGCTGCAACATCTTGATATTCGGGATCGTGATAAGCAGTCAGCGCTGCCTCGTAGCTCGGAAATTCAATCACGACATGGCGCTCGTTGGTCTGCCCCTCCATCACCTCGGCCTGTCCACCCCGGATGATGAACCTTGCCCCCAACCGCTCCAAAATCGGCGTGTCACGGCGGATATATTCCGGGTAGGTTTCGGGGTTGGTCACGGTGATGTGGCCGATAATGTAGCCTTTGGGCATTCTGGCGCGCCTTTTTTGGTGGGTTCGGACGGACAAGGCGGGAAAACCCCCGCCTTGCCTTGTGTTTTCAAGCCGTAGGGCGGGGGTTTCCCCGCCGCCACGCCAGCCTTACTGCGACAGCCACGCCTGGAAACGTGCGTCCATGTCGTCGCGGTAATCGGCCCACCATTCATAGTTGAACAGGAAGGTGTTCTGCGCGTTGGCAGGATCGGTCGGCATATGGGGTGCCATTTCGATCCCCAGATCAGCGTGCAGGCCTACCAGCGGAGCCGAAGAGGCCCGTGCCGGTCCATAGGAGATGTACTGCGACTGATCCGCAAGACGCTGAGTGTCGGTGGCAAAGCGGACAAAATCCAGCGCGCGCGCCAGTCGATCTTCAGGCAGACCTTCAGGGATGATCCAGCCATCCAGGTCAAAGACCTGAGCGTCCCACATCATCGCCACCGGCTGGTTCTGCTCTTCGATCAAGCTGAAGAGACGTCCGTTATAGGTCGAGCCGAGCACAACTTCGCCATCAGCCAGAAGCTGCGGCGTATCGGCTCCCGAGGACCACCAGACGGTGCTGTCGGCGATGGTGTCGAGCATGGCAAAGGCCATCGCGATACCTTCCTCGGTTTCCAGCGTGTCATAGATGTCGTCCTTGGCAACGCCCGAGCAGAGCAGCGCCCATTCCATGTTACCGATCGGGCGGCGTTCCAGCGAACGCTGACCGGGGAAGTTCACCAGGTCGAACACGTCGCAGATATCGTCGGGCTCACGTCCGCCCCAGGCCTCGACATCGGTGCGATAGCCGAAGGTGGTGGAATAAACGATCTGCGGAATGAAGCAATCGCTGACGATCAGGTCACCGAAATCCTCCGAGGCCGGCGTGCCGTCGGGCGCGGGGGCCAGCATTTCGTCGGCGTTGATTTCGATCGCCAGGCCTTCATCGCACAGACGCATCGCATCGGCGGCCACAACATCGACGACATCCCAGGTCACGTTGCCGGCTTCGTTCATCGCGCGCAGACGGGCCACGGCCTCGCCCGAGCTTTCATCGGTCAGAACTTCAAAGCCCGGATTCAACGCCTGATAGGGTTCGACATAGGCGCGGACCTGGCTCAGCTGATAGGCACCGCCCCAACTGACCATGGTCATGCTGTCGGCCATGTCACTATCGGCCATCGCCATTGGCGCGGCCAGAACCGTGCCCATCGTCAGCAGAATCGCTGATTTGAGTTTCATTTTCTTCTCCTCTGTTGGTCGTCTTTTCTTGGTGAAAGGCCCCCGTTCGGATCTTCCGTCGGGGTGCTCATTTGCTCAGGCGTCCAGCGCCCGGCAATCTTGTGGTCGCCAGCCAATCTCGATCATCTCGCCGGGTTGCAGACGGCGTTGATCGGGGGCGTTGCGGGTCTTGATGATGAAATCATCGTTGCCGGCAACGCGCAGCCGGGTGCGATAGATGTCACCCATATAGATGAATTCCAGCACCTCGGCATGAACCGTATGCGCGCCGGGATGCAGGCGCTCCTTGTTGAACTCAACCCGTTCGGGCCGGATCGAAACCAGCGTGCGGTCGCCGACATTGCTGACATTGACCGGAATGGTATCGATTAACTCGCCATCATCCAGTTTGACCACCGCAACGCCGTCATTGATGCTTTCGACATTGCCCATCAGCGTGTTGTTTTCACCGATGAATTGCGCGACGAAGCTGTTGTCGGGGGCCTCATACAGCTCATCGGGCGGGGCCAGTTGTTGAATGCGGCCATCATCGAATACCGCAACCCGGTCCGACATGGTCAACGCTTCGGTCTGGTCATGGGTCACATAAACCGTGGTGATGCCCAGATTATGCGCCAGGTTGGTGATCTCGAACTGCATATGTTCGCGCAGCTGTTTGTCCAGCGCGCCAAGCGGTTCGTCCATCAGGACCAGTTCGGGCTCGAACACCAAAGCGCGGGCCAGCGCGATACGCTGCTGCTGCCCGCCTGACAATTGCGCCGGACGGCGACCGCCAAACTCGCCCATCTGAACCATGTCCAGCGCGCGCATCACCTTGGCCTCGCGATCGGATTTGCCGATTTTGCGCACCTCCAGCGGGAAGGCGAGGTTTTCGGCCACGGTCATATGCGGAAACAGCGCGTAATTCTGAAACACCATGCCGATGCCGCGCTTGTGCGGCGGGATGTTGTTGATCGGCTGCCCGTCCAGCAAAATCTCGCCATGCGTTGCGGTCTCGAACCCGGCCAGCATCATCAGGCAAGTGGTCTTGCCCGACCCCGAGGGGCCAAGCATGGTCAGGAATTCGCCCTTGCCAATCGAAAGGTTCAGATCCTTCACGACCAGGATTTCACCGTCGTAGCTTTTCTGCACACGGTCAAAGACCACAAAGTGGTCTGCGCCAGAACTTTCGTTCATGTATCTTCCCTGTCATCCGGCGCTTTCGCGCTCACTTGCGGTTATTGTCGGCATCATTGCGGCGCATTGACGCCGGGCTTGCCGCAGGCGCGACATGGCGTGGCCTGAAAGCGACATCCACCTTGGCCTTTTACTGTAAGCGGTTTCAGCAAGCCGTCCAGCGAATTCCTTTCTGTGACTGTAGCCCCTGGCCGTTTCCACCTCACATTGCTGTCGGGTTCTGGGCGCTTGCGACAATCCGATGCGGCGCATTATTGTTTGATTTTCAACATGAAATTTGGCGCGGTGCCTTGACCCAGCGTCACCAATCCCGTGCGCTTGATGCCAAAACTTCAGTCTCCCACATGTCGCAATCGCCTCCGAAATCGCCTCGCGACATTTAGCCCTGCGTCGAATCATCCCCCGCCAGCCCCCTTTCGAGGGTCCCAAGCCCAGGTGCCGGCAGCGCCGCCATCAACGCGGCGAATTGCGCCCGGCAGTCGCCCCCCCGCCAGCCTTGCGGAAAAAACCCGTTCGGCAAATCGGGATGGCGCAGGATGAGCCGCCGCCAGCTATGCACCACCAGCGCGCGCAGCGCGGCGCATTCATCCGCCCGCAGAGCCTCGCCTGTCTGTAAAATCCGTGCCACGGCTTCGAACGCCGCATGCAAGTCGTCGCAGGCATCGATCACATCATCCGGGCAGATCTGCGCGCGCAGCCATCCGGGCAGCGCCACCGCCCCGGTTTCCACCCCCACCAGCCCCGGGTGATCGCCCGGCAGCGAGCCCGGTGACAGGATCGCCTGGCTGCCAAGCGCCAGGTAATCGCCGCTTTGCGAAAATGCCTCCAGCTGCGCGGCCCCCCGGCCCTCGGCCCCGCCCGATATCAACAGATGCCACAGGCCGGGGTCAGACGCCCCCGCGCCATAGATGCGCGGCGTCGCGGCGGCCGATTGGGTGCGGCCATAGGCGGTCAGGAAATGCGCGCTGGCGCGGCCTTCACGGGCGCTCTCAAGCCAGCCATCCTTCCGCAACCGGTGCATCGCCACGCGCATGGCCTGTGGCTTGACCCCCATCAGCCCGGTCAGCCGCGACAGCACCGGACCGCTGATTGTATCGCCAGGCCCCTGCGCCAGATCGCCAAAGATCGTCACGATCAACGACCAGACCCGGTGCCCCTCGCCCGTGCTCAGGGCGGCGGCGGCGGCGCGGAATGTTTTGCTGGCATCGGCGGTCATGCGCGGACTATAGGGCCCCCGCGCGCGCCCTCAAGTGGCGTTCATGGTCAAAAGCTCGTATTCGGCCACCTTGTCGTCCTCCTGATCGGTCAGGGTGACGTGCCAGCGCACCTCGCCATAGTCCTCGTTGCGGCGCGTCTTTTTGCGCACGCTGAGGCGCACCTTTATGGCGCTGCCGGCCTCGACCGGTTTCATGAAGCGCAGGTTGTCGAGGCCGGTATTGGCCAGAACCGGGCCTTCGGCTGGCTCGACAAACAGCCCCGCTGCGAAACTCAGCAACAGATAGCCATGCGCGACGCGCCCTGGAAAGAACGGGTTCCGCTTCGCCGCCGCGTCATCCATATGGGCATAAAACGTATCGCCGGTAAATTCGGCGAAATGTTCGATATCGGCCAGCGTGACGACGCGCGGCGCGGTTGTGATGGTCTCGCCGATGGCCAGATCGTCGAACCGCCGGGTAAAGGGATGCGCGGGGGCCGCGATCTCGGCCGCGCCGGGCACCCAGACATCGCCGATGGCGCTCAGGATATCGGGGCTGCCCTGCACGGCGGTGCGCTGCATGTAATGCATCACGCCGCGAATGCCGCCCATTTCCTCGCCGCCGCCCGCGCGCCCCGGTCCGCCATGCACCATATGCGGCAAGGGCGATCCGTGGCCCGTGCTCTCGGCCATGCTGTCGCGGTTGTTGAAATAGAGCCGCCCGTGATAGGCTCCCGCCCCCATAACCACGGCCCGCGCGACGCCCGCATCGCGCGTGATGACCGAGGCCACCAGGCTGCCCTGCCCGCGATTGGCCAGCGCGATGGCATGATCCAGATCGCGGTAGCCCATGATCGTGGCGACCGGGCCGAAGGCTTCGGTGTCATGCACCCGCTTGGCGCGGTCTGGGTCGGTACAGTGAAATAGTATCGGCGGCAGGAAAGCGCCCTTGGACCCCGCCAACGCGAAATCCTCCGGGTCTCCGTAAACCCGCTCGGCCTCGGCCCCGATAACCGCGACCTTGTCCAGCACATCGGCCTTTTGCGCGTTCGAGACCAGCGCCCCCATGCGCACGCCCTCGGCCCTCGGGTCGCCGATCACGGTTCTGGACAGCCGTGCTGAGAGCGCCTTGATCAACGCGGGAACTTCGGCCTCGGGCGCGATGATGCGGCGAATGGCGGTGCATTTCTGCCCCGCCTTGGTGGTCATCTCGCGCGTCACCTCCTTGACAAACAAGTCAAATTCCGGCGTGCCGGGACGCGCATCCGGGCCAAGCAACGAGGCATTGAGACTGTCCTGTTCGGCCACGAACCGCACCGAGTTTTGCAGGATCACGGGTGCAGACCGCAGTTTCAGCGCGGTCGCGGCCGAGCCGGTAAAGCTGACCACATCCTGGCAGGTCAGATGATCCAGCATATCGCCCAAGCCCCCCGAAACCAGTTGCAGCGCGCCGGGCGGCAGAATGCCGCTGTCGATCATGATCCGCACCGCCAGTTCGGTGACATAGCAGGTCGCCGTTGCCGGTTTCACGATCGCGGGCACACCGGCCAACAATGTCGGCGCGAGCTTCTCCAGCATCCCCCAGACCGGGAAGTTGAAAGCGTTGATATGGACCGCAACGCCTTGCATCGGTGTGCAGATATGCTGCCCCAGAAAGGTTCCGTTGCGGCTCAGCTGTTCGACCTCGCCATCGAGATAAACCTGCCCATCCGGCAGTTCACGCCGCCCTTTGGAGGCAAAGACGAACAGCGTCCCGATGCCGCCATCAATGTCGATCAGGTGATCGGATTGCGTGGCCCCGGTGGCAAAGCTCAGGTCATAAAGCGCCGCTTTGTGCTTGCCCAGTTCCACCGCCAGCGCCTTGAGCATCCGGGCGCGATCATGAAACCCCAACCGGCGCAGCGCCGGGCCGCCCACATTGCGCCCATGGTCCAGCATCGCCATCACGTCCAGCGCATCATTCCCCGCCCGCGCCATTGGCGCGCCGGTAACAGCGTTTTCAATCAGCCGCGCTCCGGTGCCCGGTGCCACCCAATGCCCTGCGGCATAACTGGAAATCTCTTGCAGGCTCATCGCTGTGGTCCTTTCAATTGATCGGAAATCACCCACGATCCCGGGCTCGCCACCGCCACGTCGGCCATATCGGCGGCCAGTTTGTCCCAGCCAAGCTCGGACGCGTAAAACATCGGCCCGCCGCGCCAGCGCGGAAACCCATAGCCATGGATCTGCACCGAATCGACATCGCCAAACCGCTCGGCGATGCCTTCCTCGACGATCCGCGCACCCTCATTGACCAGCACGGCCAGCAGGCGATTTGCGATCATTTCCGCGCTGAATTCACGACGCACGATGCCGCGCGTGGTGGAATATTCCGTGATCAGCGCCTCGACTTCCGGGGCGGGGATGGGCGTTCGGTCCTCCGGGGCGTAGCGATACCAGCCCATCCCGGCCCGCTGCCCCAGCCGTCCCATTCCGCAAAGCGTATCCGCGATGGTCTCATAGCGTTCGCCCGGATCGCGGGTGGCGGCCTGACGTTTGCGGTTGGCCCAGCCGATCTGCAAGCCCGTCAGGTCCTGCAATTCGAACGGTCCCATCGGCATCCCGAATTCGCGCATCGCGGCATCGACCTGACGGGGCTGCGCGCCATCGGCCAGCAGATATTCCGCCTCGCGCCGATAGGCCGCCAGCATCCGGTTGCCGATGAACCCGTCGCAAATGCCGGACAGCACCGGCATCTTTTTCAGCTTTCGGGCAAAGGCAAACCCGGTGGCCAGAACGTCCTTGCCAGTCGCGGGGCATTGGACGATCTCCAGCAGTTTCATGACATGCGCGGGCGAAAAGAAATGCAGCCCCAGACAGCGCGCCGGATTTGAAATGCCGTCGAAAATCTGCGTCGGATCGAGATAGGAGGTGTTGGTCGCCAAAATCGCATCCGGCCGCATCACGGCGCTGAGGTGATGGAACACGTCCCGTTTGACATCCAGATCCTCGAACACCGCCTCGATCGCCAGATCCGCATCGCTGGCGGCGGAATAATCCTGCGCGGCCCGGAACAGGGCCTTCTTTACATCCAATCCGTTTGCGCTGATCCTGCCGCGTTTGAACGCACCCTCCAACAGGCCATGAACCCGCGTCGTAGCCGCATCCGCCGCGTCGGTGTCGCGTTCGATAATGGTGGTCTTGATGCCTGCGGAAAGGGCCGCCATCGCAATGCCCGCCCCCATCAGCCCGCCACCCACAACCGCGACCGTGGCGATGCCTTGCGCTGTGACACCTGCGATGGCGCGGGGTTTGCCGGCCTGGCGTTCGGCAAAAAACGCGTGCCGCAGGGCGCGGCTTTCACGGCTTTGGCGAAGTTCCAAATGGCGGGCGCGTTCCTTGCGCTGGCCTTCCTCGAAGGGAAGCGTTGCCCATTGCAGGGCTTCCAGATTTTCGATGGGCGATGCCTGCCCTTTGGCCCGCGCCTTTACCGATTTTCGAAGATCGTCCAACGCCTCGGGCGTCAACGCCCTGGCGATCCGCTTTGACACTGGTTGCGGGCGCGCGGGCAGCGCTTTGGCGAACTCTGACACCGCCGCCGGGCCATTGGCAGCAATCAGGTCGATGCCGCCCAGATCCAACACCTCCTCGGCGCTGAACACCCGGCCGCGACAGGCCATGTCGATCGCCGCACACATGCCAATCAGGCGCGGGCAGCGTTGCGTGCCGCCTGCCCCGGGAATGAGGCCGACATTGACCTCGGGCAATCCAATTTGCGTGCCTGGGGCCGCAATCCGCCAGGCGCAGGCCATCGCAATTTCCCAGCCGCCGCCCAGAACCGAGCCGTGCATCAAGGCCAGAAACGGCGTCGCGCTATCCTCGATCTTCTGAACGACATCCGGCAGATGCGGCATTTCTGGCGGGCGGTCGAACTCGGTCATGTCGCCGCCGGCAATGAAACAGCGCCCGGCCCCCTGCAGCACCGCCAGCCGCGCACCCTGCACCTTGTCCACAGCCTCCGACAGCCCCACGCGCACCGCTGTCGAAGTAGCATTGACCGGCGGGTTGTCGAGTGTGACCCAGGCAATATCACCCTGCCACGTCACCTGCACCACCGCATCGCCAGCCATCGAATGCCCTCATGAATCCACCGCGGGAATTTATTGACCAACCGTTCGGTTTATGCAAGATGTTTGTCGGGCGAACGGGAAAGATTCCATTGATGAGCGACACGATACGCGTTGAAAACAAAGGCGAATGGGTGGAAATCACCCTGAACCGCCCGGATCGGCTGAACGCCTTCAACGATGAAATGCACGGCGCGCTCGCCGCCGCATTGCAGGATGCGCAGAATCAAAACGCCCGTGCCGTGCTGCTGACAGGTGCCGGGCGCGGGTTCTGCGCCGGGCAGGATCTGGGTGATCGCGACCCCGCCAAAATGGCGGGCCCACCCGATCTGGGCCACACGGTGCGCGATTTCTACGCGCCCCTTGTGCGGCGCATCCGCGACCTGCCCTGCCCTGTCATCTGTGCCGTTAACGGTGTCGCCGCCGGGGCCGGGGCCAATCTGGCGCTTGCCTGTGACATCGTTCTGGCCTCTGAGAGCGCCAAATTCATCCAGTCTTTCGCCAAGGTGGGCCTG
>Ga0316205_10002438_pt1 | contig 19377 bp, 20 predicted proteins | sample 3monthpyrite_MG_FD_204941 | JGI IMG/M metagenome (GOLD analysis project Ga0316205, IMG submission 204941) | Microbial mat bacterial communities from mineral coupon in-situ incubated in ocean water Damariscotta River, Maine, United States -... | ecosystem: Environmental > Aquatic > Marine >... | reverse complement strand
CCGGTGTTTTTTTTTAAATTCCTTCTAGTTTACGCATGCCTTTCGGTAACAAACGTAAATCAACCAGGCCTGTAATAAAACAAGCCATGAAACTGGCATCTTCATACATCATTTTATAAAGCTGAATTTTCATTGTCATCGCACTACCAAGAATAATAGCAGCAAGCGTAATGATTGAACCTAATGCTAATGTAGATACACCTGTTATGCCTTGACCTACAGTGCAACCTACTGCCAGAACACCACCAAAGCCCATAAGAACGGCTCCGATCATATGTGTAACAAAGTCACCTATTGAAGCGAACCATTCTATACGGAAGCTACGTGAGAGCAGAGACCATACAAATGAGCCTGCTATGACTCCAAACAGTGCCATCAATCCAAATGTTAGAAATTTAGAGGCAAATCCTCCAATCGCATAGCCATACGTTTGACCCATTGGATTAATAAATGTAAATGATTGAGTTGCAAGTGAGCGTGCTTCAGCCGGCTTGCCGGCTTCTGAGTCTGACAGCATATCCCAATTAGACATGTACGCTGATAAATTAAGCATTTCTCCTTCAGCGTTGATACTAACGAGCGCACCACTAATATACCAACCAGCCAAGACACATATACCAACAACGATGCCGGCAACGACATTTTCCATATTGCTACGGAATTCGCTCGATTTGAAAATAATCACCAGCAACACCAATGATATGACCGCACCTAGAATATGCCTGACGTTCTCATTTCCATCGTTTATTAATGACCCCAAGTCCTGATTTGAAGACAGCGTGATGCTGGTAGGATTAATCCAGTCATAAAACAATACTGAATACAAAGTCTTATCACTACCTGGAAACGGTGTTGTCATGTAATAAGCGATGACGGCAATCACCATCAGAACAAAAATTGATTTAATGTTTCCGCCACCTATACGTATCAGCGTTTTATTACCGCAACCACTGGCAAGTGTCATACCTACACCAAATAATAATCCACCCAGTAAATTCTCTAGCCAGATCAATTGATTACCACGATATGGAGGAAACGTTGAATTAACCGATAAAGTACCACTTGCTTCAAGTATCACAACACCAATCATGGCTACTGCAATTGCCAGGAACCATGCCCTCATCCTGCTCATATCACCCATATTGACCGCATCTGACACGGCGCCCATGGTACAAAAATTCGTTTTATTTACTACGGCACCCATGACAAAAGCCACACCGAATGTCGCCCAAAGAAAAATGGATTGCGCGCTGGCAAAATCTTCAAAAACCATTATGTGACCCTCTATTTATCTATTATTTTTAGTAATTTATTAATTTCTTGGCGAATAATTAACTAATGCCGGTAAACGGGTGCTATTCTAACGAAACGAGCTGGTTTTATCTACCCATATTGAACATGGTTTTCATGAAAAACAATAAGTTAGCTATAAGAAGTAGGGTCAGTGACGTTTGCTGCCAGAAAACCTTCTCGGCGTAAACGACACGAATCGCAAACCCCGCAAGCATTGCCTTGCTCGTCAGCTGCATAACAGGAAATCGTTTGAGCATAATCGACACCTAATTGATTACCCGCCTGAACAATCTCGGCTTTGCTCATATGAATCAGTGGCGCGTGAATCGTCATAGGCTTTCCTTCTATGCCAGCTTTGGTAGCAAGATTTGCCATTTTTTCAAAAGAGGCAATGTATTCGGGGCGGCAATCAGGGTAACCTGAATAATCCACGGCATTAACACCCAAAAATATATCCTGAGAACCCAATACTTCTGCCCAGGCAAGTGCCATAGATAAGAAAATAGTATTGCGCGCAGGCACATAAGTAATAGGGATACCTTCGATCGCATGGTCAGGTACCTCAATACGGGTATCCGTTAAAGCCGATCCTCCTATATCACCCAGATCAATGTTAATAATTTTATGTTCAGCGGCATTTTGTGACTTACACACACGGCCAGCTGCTTCCAGCTCAGTAATATGTCTCTGGCCATAACGAAAACTAAGCGCATAACAAGAGAATCCTTGATCCTGGGCGATCGCAAGTGTTGTGGCAGAATCAAGGCCACCTGAGACAAGTACCACCGCTTTTTTTATATTAGTCATACTTAATCAATCTTTCTATTCGACCGTTAACGACCGGGTTCATCATTCCACAAAAGTTTATGCAACTGCATTTGAAAACGGACGTGCAAACCTGATTCAAGCAGCCATTCAGCCAGATCTACTGGTTTCATATCCCCATGTACGGGTGACATCAACACCTCGCACTTTTCCTCTAACTGATGCTGTTTAATTTGCTCACAAGCCCATTCAAAGTCAGGCCGATCACAAATTACAAATTTTATCTGGTCGTGTGATGTTAGATACGTCAGATTTTCGTATCGGTTTTTTTCTTGCTCCCCTGATGCCGGTGTTTTTAAATCCATAACCCGACTGACACGTTCATCAATATCGCTGATATCCATTGAACCACTGGTTTCTATCGAGACTTCATAACCTTTATCACATAAAACAGTCATCAATTCTAAACAAGACTGTTGTGCCAATGGTTCTCCACCGGTTACCGTTACATGCCGGGCAGGATAGCTTTCTACTTGCTTGACTATCTCAGCCAACATTAGCCACTCTCCCCCACTGAAAGCATATTCTGTATCACAATAGCCGCAGCGCAGAGGGCAACCTGTAAGACGAACAAATACAGTTGGAAACCCCACCGTACTTGCCTCCCCTTGTAGAGAATAAAATATTTCCGTCACTCGAAGACGAGTATTATTTTGCTTGTTTGTTTCACTGGTCGGTTGCATCAGTGGATTTTACACCATTACACAGCAGTACATAAGCCAAACCTGAATTCATCTATTGCAAGCGAATCCCACACAGGTTATATAATATTTGTTATGTCAGAACATGAAACAAAATCGATCGGTAAGGGCATGTACATGCTGGGCTGGGCCATTTTTCTTGGCTTAATGGGCCTGTTGTTCAACAATATACTCGATAAACAAGATAACCCTAATCAAAATTTAAGCGGAAATATCCTTGATACCGGCGTACGCGAAATTCAGCTTGCCCGCAATCATTACGGCCACTATGTTACTTCTGGTAAAATAAACAATGAAGACGTCACCTTTTTACTGGATACCGGTGCTACGCGTATATCTATCCCGGCCGGGGTTGCCAAGCGTTTGAATTTGAAAAAAGGTTACCCTCACATGGTGAACACGGCCAACGGGAGTGTTGAAGTTTACTCCACCAAATTAAGCTCTGTACAAATAGGCCCGATCGAAATAAACAACCTCACCGCCAGTATTAATCCACACATGGATAGTGAAGAAATTTTGTTAGGTATGAATATGCTTAAAAAACTGGAAATGATTCAACGCGGCAAAACACTAACCTTACGTCAGTACCCTTAAGAGCAGTAGCGAAGGACTAGTGACGAGGATGACTTTGATAGTGTTTATTAACATAAGTATTTTAGGTCGCTTCCCACAAGAAAATAAAAAATAGAATATGATTAATATCGTATTTTCACACTCATGATAGAATCAATGTAACATGAATAATCTGATCAATTTTAAACAAGACCTCAAGCAACACGTCAATTTTGCATTATCTGAAGATATTGGTGAAGGCGATATTACTGCCGCACTCATCCCTGAAGATGCTCAGGCACAGGCGACTGTCATCACTCGTGAAGATGGCATTTTATGCGGCCAGGACTGGTTTAATGAATCTTTCTTGCAAATTGATCCCGATATAAAAATAAACTGGCTTATTAACGATGGCGACCGCATCACATCTAATCAAACCCTGTGTACATTAACGGGTAATGCCCGTAGTATATTAACCGGGGAACGCACTGCGCTTAATTTCTTACAGACTTTATCTGCTACTGCCACCAAAGCAAATCAATATGCACATAATATAGCTGACTTGAATACACGTATACTCGACACACGAAAAACGATACCGGGGTTACGGCTGGCACAAAAATATGCCGTCCAGTGTGGTGGCTGCGTAAATCATCGTATTGGTTTGTTTGATGCCATTCTTATAAAAGAAAACCATATTATGGCATCAGGCTCTATTGCAAATGCCGTAAAAATTGCAAAAAAAACCAAATCGAATGTATTAATAGAGGTGGAAGTGGAAAACCTCGATCAATTATCCGAAGCACTGGAAGCAGGTGTAAAACGCATTTTACTGGACAATATGGGTATCAGTACGCTCATTCAAGCTGTTGAAATCAATGATCTACGAGCGGAACTGGAAGCTTCAGGTGGTATCACATTAAAGAACATACGCCAAGTCGCCCAAACGGGCGTTGACTATATTTCTATTGGCACACTGACAAAAGATATTCAATCCCTGGATTTATCCATGCGATTGCAATTCAACTAGAACAAGATAATTAAAAATAAATCATTAACTTACAACATTTTTCTTCTTTTACGAGAATTATGACGAAATAAAGAATTTTCGATTGAACATTGTTTAATTTGGACGTATATTTATTAATAGTCACATTAGAAAAATGTTTTTTTATGTGTTTATTCAAACACTAACTGCGTTGAGATAACTATCATGGATACAAATGTAGCATTTAATGGAAGAAGCGAAGGTCTCAGTGGTCGGATAAAAACGGCTAGAATCAAATCAGGTATCAGCCAGGCTGAACTTGCAAGACGCATGAACATTTCTCGTGCCAGTGTTTCAATCTGGGAATCGGGTGGAAATGTTTCTCAAGATAACATTATAAAACTTGCCAGCTTACTTAAGGTAACGCCTGAATGGTTACAATATGATGTCAGTGCCCGCCCTGAAGTCGATGTAGAAATGTTAAAAAATTGCCTGATTAAAACCGAGTTAATGTCTCAAAAGCTGGATGTCGAGCTCAATCAGGATCAACAAGCACGCCTTGCCGCCTATCTCTACACAGAGGAGCTTCGAGGTGAAGACCCTGATGAAAATAGAATAACTGACCTTATTCGTATTCTGGCATAGAGATTAACGTTTTCAATTAACCAATAACATTTCTACGGAGTGTTATTGGTTTTGATGTGCATCAATTCATATTTATGTTCTGGTGATATGCTTACCCATAAGCTAACTAGTTACACAAGGGAGTATGATCATGTCAAATTATAAAACCATCCTCATAGCTATCGATTTCTCTGAGGCTTGCAAACAAGTCTTAGAACAAGGCTTATTCACCGCCTCACAAAATCAAGCTGATATTTTTCTTGTCCATGTAATAGAACACCTACCCCCTATTGATTTTGGTTATGAACCGATGAGTAACCCGGATTGGTACAATAACGAAGCTGAATTAATTAAACATGCAGAAAAAAACATACAAGCACTGGCAAGCAAACATGCTATACCCCATGATCGAGCTGCCGTGATTTCAGGATCACCTAAACATGAAATTATCCAATTTGCGGAAACAAACAATGTTGATTTAATCGTCATTGGCTCTCATGGACGACATGGCTTACAAAGGTTGCTTGGGTCGACGGCTTACCCCGTTTTACATAATGCGACTTGTGATGTTTTAGCCGTACGAATTAAAGACTCTAAATGAAGAAAACCTTATCTAAAATTCTTACCCTTTTAATAGCTATCGGCCTGATTGCTTTAGCTTTCTGGTACACAATGCGACCACAACCAATCAAAGTTAAATTAAAAAGTGTTGAGAGAGGCCCTGTCGAAAAAACCATTACTAATACCCGCGCAGGCACTATCATGAGCTGCAAGCGCGCCAGACTTGCACCCGCTGTTGGTGGTCAAATATCACAGCTGTTAGTCAAGGAAGGCGATCAGGTGTCTGATCAACAGTTATTACTTGAAATATGGAACGATGATTTAAAGTCACGTGTATTACTTGCTAAACAGGAAGTACGCGCAAGCCGATCCAAATCTAAAGAAGCCTGCGTCAATTATGAGGTTGCAGAGAAAGAGGCAGCTCGATCAAAATCCTTACTCAAAAAGAATCTCGTTTCCGACGAAGATATAGATAGAGCAGTCGGTAGCGCAAAAGCAAAAAAAGCAGCGTGCGAAGCAACAAAAGCCAGTATTCTGGTAAGTTTAGCTCAGGTTGAGCTTGCTGAAGCCCAATTACAGCGCACCCAATTAAAGGCCCCTTTTGCAGGTATTGTTGCTGAAGTTCATGGAGAAGTTGGCGAGTTCGCAACACCCTCCCCAATAGGTGTTCCCACACTACCGAATATAGATTTACTCGACAAAAATTGTCTCTACGTGAGCGCCCCGATTGACGAAGTAGACGCTCCTGGATTAATTAATGACATGCCTGCCCGTATAACCTTGGACGCGTTTGGCAATACAAGCTTTAAAGGAAAAATTCGTCGCATTGCAGCTTATGTTTTAGACCTGGAAAAACAGGCCCGTACGGTTGATATCGAAGTAGAGTTTATTCAATCCGACGACATGAAAAATCTTTTACCTGGCTACAGTGCTGATGTTGAAGTTATTTTAAAAGAAAAATCCAATATCTTACGCATCCCTACTGAAGCAATTCAAAATAACAATAGTGTACTGATTTACAATAGTGAAAATGGCACACTTGAAAACAAAATCATTGTGAAAGGCATTTCAAACTGGAATTTCACTGAAATTGTTAGCGGCCTTAATCAAGGCGACAAAATTGTAGTTTCACTGGATCGAGAAGGTATTACAGACGGCGCTACTGTTGTTCCAGAATAAATTTTTATTTCATTAATAACAAATTAGCTATTGCGGCTCATTCGAAAAAAAAAGAAAACTAATTTACCGGGAAAACAATGATCGAACTACAGAATATTAACCGAATTTTTCAAGTAGGCGATCAACAGGTTCATGCGCTAAAGGATATTAATTTAACCATTCAAAACGGTGAATACTTATCCATCATGGGGCCTTCTGGCTCTGGCAAATCAACTCTACTGAATATTATCGGCATGCTTGATCAACCTGACAGCGGCTCTTATCACCTGCAAGGTAAAGAAGTAACGCATTTATCAGATAACAAACAATCAATCATTCGCAGCTCTGAAATCGGTTTTATTTTCCAATTTTTTCATTTATTACCTAGATTAACGGCCGCTGAAAATATTGCTTTGCCAATGATGCTCGCTGGCATACCACATACAGAGCGAAAAGAACGTACCGATGAAATATTACAACGGCTGGATTTAACTCAACGCGCACACCATAAACCAGAGCAATTATCAGGTGGCCAACGTCAACGTGTTGCAATTGGTCGAGCCACGATCATGCGCCCCAAAGTATTACTGGCTGACGAGCCTACTGGCAACCTTGATCGACATGCTGGCCATGAGGTCGTAAAAATTCTGGAACAACTAAATCAACGAGGCATCACGCTCATTGTTGTCACCCACGACCCCGAACTGGGTGAAAGAGCTCATCGTAAAATTGAATTCATTGACGGGGCTATTAATATTGATACCGGTACAAAACAGGCCTAAGACATGAGCATGGGCACTCGCGACATTTTACACTTTTCATTTGCGGCGATCATTCGCCATCCTTTAAGAGCGATGCTGGTGTTATTTGCTATCTCTATTGGGGTAGCGTCAATTATTATTCTCACGGGTTTGGGAGAAGGTGCACGACGCTTTGTATTAAACGAGTTTTCTTCCTTGGGAACGAACCTGCTTATCGTATTACCAGGAAAGTCGGAAACCGGTGGTGCAATGAGTATTATGAGCGGCGCAACCACTCGCGACCTCACCTTGCAAGACACCAGCAGCCTGCAACGTCACCACCAGATTAAACGCGTTGCGCCTATTATTTTTGGTGCGGCCGAAGCCTCATGGCAACAACGTAGTCGAGAAGTTTCAATTATCGGATCGACATCAGAATTATTATCCCTGCGTCACTGGTCTTTGTCACAAGGGAGTTTTCTGCCGCACGGTGATATGACACGAGCATCTGCCATTTGCGTCATCGGTCAAAAAGTAGCTAGCGAATTATTTTCACAGTCCAATCCCGTAGGAAAAAAAATACGCATCGGTGATCGCCGTTTTAGAGTAATTGGTGTATTAGCTTCAGAAGGAAAATCCATTGATATAGACACCCAAAGCATTATTATTATTCCTGTTGCATCTGCTCAAAATTTATTTAACACCCCTGCTCTATTTAGAATTTTAGTGGAAACACGATCAAGAGAAAGTCAGGAACAGGTGAAACAATTCATAATCGACACGATAAAAACAAGACATCAAGGTGAAGAAGATATCACTATTGTTTCTCAAGATGCATTACTAGGAACATTTGATCAAATACTCACCGCTTTAACGCTAACCATCACGGGCATCGCAGCAATCAGCCTGACTGTTGCCGGGATACTCATTATGAACATTATGCTAATCACGGTTAGCCAACGCACCGCAGAAATTGGACTACTCAAAGCCCTCGGGGCATCGCGACATCAAATACAAATAATATTCATCGCCGATGCAATTTTACTCTCCATCACCGGTGCTGCATTAGGGTTATTATTAGGGCAAGGGGGTAATTTACTTATCCATCAATTCCTCCCCACGTTAGATAACAGCGCGCCTGGTTGGGCAATTGTAGGTGCCTTTGTTGTCTCTATTTGTACCGGTTTATTATTCGGTGCCATGCCTGCTCGACGAGCTGCCAACCTCAATCCTATTCAATCCTTGGTGCGTCACTAGTGAATTTCCGTGATTCTATAAAATTATCCAGTAGCGCAATTTTCAGGCAAAAATTACGTGCATCACTGACTGTACTGGGTATCAGTATAGGTATTGCATCAGTCGTTTTATTAACTTCAATAGGTGAAGGCATTCATCGTTTTGTATTAGCCGAATTCACACAATTCGGAACAACTATCATTGGTATTACACCTGGCAAAGAAACAACTTTGGGTGTATCTGCAGGTGTCTTTGCCAATGAACGTCCGCTTACCATCGCTGACAGCATTGCACTTAAACGCGTTCCACACACTGTAGCTGTTGTACCCAGTATTATGGGTAATGCAGAAATGAAAGCGAACGGTCGCTCGCGCCGCTCTACAGTATATGGAGTAGGCTCACAGTTCCCTGAAGCCTTTTTATTTAAAAATAATACCGGCCGTTTTTTACCTGACGAAAACGTGAATGCACCACGAGCTTTTGCTGTGCTTGGACATAAATTAAAAAATGAATTATTTGCTGACATGAACCCGCTTGGACAAAAAATACGCATCGGTGGTGACAGTTACAGAGTTATAGGCGTAATGGAACCTAAAGGCCAAATATTAGGATTTGATCTGGATGACACCATTTACATCCCGGCATCACGCGCCTTAAGTATGTTCAATCGTGAAAGCTTAATGGAAATCGATCTAATGTATGAACAAGGCAGCAATGAAGAACAGATCGTCGCTGATATAAAAAAAATATTACTCGAACGTCATGGTCGAGAAGATTTCACTATCACTACTCAGCAACAAATGCTCGATGTTATGGGTGATATCTTAAATGTACTCACTTTCGCAGTTGCTGCTCTCGGTGGAATATCCTTACTGGTTGGAGGAGTAGGCATACTCACCATCATGTTAATAGCTATACAGGAACGCACTTCAGAAATAGGCCTACTACGTGCATTAGGTGCGAAACGAAATCAAATATTATGGTTATTCCTAGGCGAAGCAATTGTGCTGGCAGCAATCGGAGGGATAACAGGATTAGGAATTGGCTATATTGGCGCTCAGACTTTACATGCCATCGTCCCTGCTCTACCCGTACATACCCCTTTTATTTATATGATACTCGCAGAAGCCATTGCTATTATTATCGGACTATTAGCTGGAGTATTACCCGCGCTTAAAGCCGCTAAAATGAGACCCGTTGAAGCGTTACGCGCCGAATAAAATTCCTTTCTCTCACTTGCAATTCACTCCGATTACTTTAAATTACACCTGTGCCTGAAAAGATTAACAAAACGCAGCTGATTAACAAACTTTCACGTATTCTTGATACTGACTCATTGTTATATAAAGAAGAAGACCTCAGGCCTTATGAGTGCGATGGTCTTTCTGCCTATCGCCAACTACCCATGCTGGTGGCATTGCCAAAAAACATTGAAGAAGTTCAGTCTATCGTCAAAATATGTCATTATCACAATACTCCAGTGATTGCTCGTGGAGCAGGCACAGGTTTATCCGGCGGCGCCTTACCACTTGAAACCGGTGTTTTGTTAAGTCTTGCGCGCTTGAACAAAATTTTAGCCATTGATCAAGATAATTTACTCGCCACTGTGCAACCCGGTGTTCGCAATCTGGCTATTTCAGAAGCGGTAACAGAGCTTGGTCTTTACTATGCTCCTGACCCTTCTTCACAAATCGCCTGCACCATTGGTGGTAATGTTGCAGAAAATTCAGGCGGCGTACATTGTTTAAAATATGGATTGACGGTTCATAACATAAGCCAGATAAAAATCATCACTATCGATGGCGAACTTCTCACTATTGGCAGCCATGCGATGGATGCTGCCGGCTATGATCTTCTCGCATTATTTACCGGCTCTGAAGGCATGTTAGGTATTATTGTTGAAGTCACCGTAAAATTATTACCCCAACCAGAAACGGCTCAGGTCATTCTCGCTTCATTTAATGATATTGAAGTTGCCGGGCGCGCAGTTAGCGACATTATCGCAGCAGGTATTATACCTGCTGGCCTGGAAATGATGGACAACCCTGCCATCAGAGCCGCAGAAGACTTTGTTCACGCTGGCTACCCTACTGATGCAGCCGCCATTTTGTTATGTGAACTTGATGGTACGATAGAAGAAGTTGAAGAACAAATTACTTGTGTTCGTAAAGTGCTAAACAACAGTGGCGTCATCAATATCAGAACCGCTGAAAATGAAGCCGAACGACAACAATTCTGGAAAGGCCGTAAAGCTGCCTTCCCCGCTGTTGGTAGAATCGCTCCCGACTACTATTGTATGGACGGGACCATTCCACGCAAAAAACTGCCCTGGGTATTAAAAAGCATTAGTGAGCTCTCTGAGCAATATAATCTCGCCGTAGCCAACGTTTTCCACGCGGGTGATGGCAATCTCCATCCACTCATTTTATATGATGCAAACAAACCCGGTGAGCTTGAACGCACTGAAGAATTTGGCGGAAAAATACTTGAGTTATGCATAAAAGCCGGCGGCAGCATTACCGGTGAACACGGTATCGGCATGGAAAAAATAAACCAGATGTGTATTCAGTTCAGCACCACTGAACTGGAACAATTTCATGCAGTAAAAGCGGCGTTTGATCCACTGGGTTTACTCAACCCGGGCAAAGCGGTTCCTACCTTGCATCGCTGCGCCGAATTTGGTGCCATGCATGTCCATCATGGAGAGCTTAGTCATCCTGAGTTAGAGCGATTTTAATGACCGATATCAGTGACACGCTCAGTCAACAAATAAAGGACGCGCACGTTAACAAGCAAACGCTGAATATTCAGGGTAACGGTAGTAAAAAATTCTATGGTAATCCCTGCAAAGGCCGGTCGCTGCATACCTCAGCTCATACTGGTATCATCACTTATGAACCAACTGAATTGGTTATTACCGCTCGCGCAGGAACCAGCCTGCAAGACATCAATCAAACACTGGTAGATCAAAATCAAATATTAGGATTTGAACCACCTGATCTTGGCAACTCATCACTCGGTGGCACCATCGCCTGCAACTTATCTGGCCCACGCCGACCCTACGCAGGAGCTGCGCGTGATTTTTTACTGGGCTGTCGTATTATCAATGGCAAAGGCGATATTATGCACTTTGGTGGCGAAGTAATGAAAAATGTTGCGGGTTATGATGTTGCCCGCCTAATGGCAGGAGCCATGGGGACATTGGGTGTGTTATTAGATGTGTCACTAAAAGTATTGCCGCGTCCGCAAGGTGAAATAACTATTCATCAACAACTCACAAAACAACAAGCACTATCAACACTCACACAACTACGCTCACAGCCCCTACCTATTACTGCCGCTTGTTTTGATAATACCGGTCTTTATATACGACTGTCAGGTAACGTCACTGCCATCAACGCCGCGCATAAAGATATAGGCGGTGAATTAATACCCGATTCAGAACCATTCTGGCGAAGCATTCGAGAACACAAACACGCTTTCTTCAATAATAACCAACCCCTATGGCGACTATCATTGCCTCCTGCGGCAGATATTAATCTTGATGGAGAAAGCATGATCGACTGGGGTGGCGCACAACGTTGGTTATTCAGCGATAGGGAAGCTGACCACATCCGTAGTAACGTTACCGATGCTGGTGGACACGCCACGTTATATAAAAACAGCACAACAGACACAGAATTTTTTAACCCACTTGATCACAATATGCTAAAAGTTCAGCAGCAACTTAAAAAAGCATTTGATCCTGAAAATATTCTTAACCCAGGTAAGTTATATAGAGCCTTATAATGCAAACCAACCTACCTGAACAGTTTTTTGCTACCAGTGAAGGCAAGCTTGCCGATAAGATTTTACGCAGTTGCGTTCACTGTGGATTTTGCACAGCTACCTGCCCGACTTATCAATTACTAGGCGATGAACTCGATAGCCCTCGTGGTCGCATCTATTTAATAAAACAAATGCTTGAAGGCAACGAAGTAAGTCGTCGCACTCAGGTTCATCTCGATCGATGTCTTACTTGTCGTGCCTGCGAAACCACCTGCCCATCTGGTGTTGAATATGGAAAATTGATCGACCTTGGTAGAGACTGGATTGAAAATAAAGTATCACGCCCAGTTTCGGAAAACATAAGTCGCTGGGCGTTACGAAACCTTATCCCTTATCCAAAACGATTTGGTTTTCTGTTAGGCCTATCGCGTTTATTTAAACCTTTTCTACCAACAAGCCTTAAACAAAAAATACCAACGCGACCTGAAAAAGTAACGTGGCCAAGCTCAACACATCAACGCAAGGTATTGATACTCAATAGCTGTGCTCAGTCAGTCACACATCCTGAAATAGATGCTGCAACTGCACGCATACTGGATTTTTTTAACATCGAAATTATTCGTGAATCACAATCTGGGTGCTGCGGTGCTGTGAACCAACATTTGGCTGCCGGAGAAATAGCAAAAAAACAGATGCAAAAAAACATCGACATCTGGTGGCCACAACTTGAAAATGGTGTAGAAACCATCATCGTTAATGCCAGCGGCTGTGCTGTACAGCTAAAAGAATATGGCCATTATTTTAAAGACGATAACCAATATCAAGAAAAGGCTCAAAAAATAGCCGATCGCACTATGGATATCAGTGAATTTCTTTCAACTCTTCCGCTTGAATCAGCTATCAATAATCCGACTAAGCAAACCCTTGCCTTTCACTCCCCCTGTACCTTGCAACACGGGCAACAAATTACCAATGTCATTGAACCCATGTTGGAAAAATGCGGCTATCAAATAACTTCGGTGAAAGACAGTCATCTTTGTTGTGGTTCTGCAGGCACTTATTCAATTCTACAAGCGGGTTTATCAAAACAATTACTGACCAACAAATTAACTCACCTCACAGAACATGATCCGGACATTATTGCGACCGCAAACATAGGTTGCCTGATGCACTTACAAACAGCGAGCCCCATTCCAGTAGTACACTGGGTTAATTTGATGGACAAAGCGATACGGCGATAAAAGTCTTCATCGCACACCTGTTTTGTTTAGATAAATGTTTAATCAATACCTATTGATTCGTAGGAGCGGGCCCTGGCCGCGAAAGAACATTGTTAGCGGCCAGGGCCCGCTCCTACATGTGAACTAATTAATTGTAACCTGACTACTACGAACGCGAATAATAATATCGATGCCTTCAGCAACCATGCCTTCAGGTAATTCAGGCAAACCGCTCAACTGTAACTCATCGGCTGAGACATCAGTTAACATGCCCGTATCTATATTATAAATATGATGATGCTCTGAAGTATTGGAGTCATAAAACACGCAACTGGAATTAACAATAACCTGACGTACCAAACCCTTTTCTGCAAACAACCCTAAGGTATTATAGACAGTCGCTTTTGAAACAGAAGGCTTGCCTTGATTGACTTCACTTAATACCTGATCGGCAGACAAATGCTGGGGGCGTGCAAATAGAATCTCTGCAATATCAATACGCTGCTGAGTTGGCTGCACACCATAAGAACCAAGCAGTTTGACAACTGCAGGTCTGTTAAGCGGCCATTGATTTTGTGAAATATCCATAAACGAAGTATATGCTGTTTACTTAGACAAAGTCTAATATTAACCTTTGTTTTTATTAGGGTTAATGCGCTGTTTTCAAAGAAAAAGGTGAAGGGTCTAAGTCTGTTGGTTGATCGAGCATAATATCAGCGAGTAATTTACATGACGCCGGCGCGAGAATAACCCCATTTCGGTAATGACCTGCATTAACAAATAAACCAGAAATGTCAGGATGCTCGCCAATATAAGGAACACCTGTTGGGCTGCTCGGCCTCAATCCTGACCAGTGTTTTACAATGTCACAATCCCTCAACTCCGGTATTATATCGTATGCTGCAGCCTTCAAATCATTCATCGCTTCAGCGGTGGTCGATTTATCAAAACCGACTTTCTCCATAGTGCTACCCATCAGCACATGCCCGTCGCGTCGAGGAATCAGATAACGCCCCTGACTTAAGATAATACGATTGATTAAACCTGGTTTGGTTTTAAATAAAATCATTTGCCCACGCACCGGCTCCACTTTAATTTCAGAGCCCATAGACGGTAATAAACCCGCACTCCACGCGCCGCCGGTAATCACCACCTTATCAGCTGTGACTATTTCATCTTGTGTTTTAACACCCGTCACTACACCCGATTCAAATAACATGCTTTCCACTTCAACACTTTCAATTAACGTGACACCCAACGAAAGAATGCTTTGCTTAACGGTTTTCACTAGCCTGGGGTTTCTGATTTGCGCCACATCAGGCAACCAAAGTGCCTGCTGATAGGCATCAGCTAAAGACGGTTCAGTTTGTTTTAAAAGGGGCAACGTTATCTCTTCACAATGAATACCTGAACGTGAAGACCATTGCTCTGAAGCGACCGTTTCATTTTCATCTAAAATAAGCATCCCACTACGCGTCCACTCAGGGTCAAGGCCCGATTCATCTTGCAGTGATCGCGCTAACGACTCATAACCCTCATGACCAATGCCAGCCAATTGGAGAACAGGCTCGGGATACCGCCACGGATATAAAGGCGATAGAATGCCACCCCCAGCCCAACTGGATTCAGTACCCGCCCGACTCTTATCCAGCAATATCACTTCAAGCCCGGCATTAACCAGCTCACGCGCCGTTAACATACCGATAAGACCTGCCCCAACTATCACTACTTTCGACAAACGATTGCCACTCCTAATTATTTATTTCCATGTCGCTAACATGGTTTAAAGTTTTCAATATTTAACCTGTTTTTATAGAATTTTGACCACTTATCTGACAAAAAGGGCGACTGATCGAATCCTTGCTGACTCTCTATCTCATATAGTCTATATATCTTGTTTATGAAGAGAAATTATGGATTTACACTCATTGAACTGATGGTGACACTGGTTGTTGCGGTTATCCTTGTTGTCATCGCTGTGCCCGGATTTCGCACTATCATACAGAATAACCGTGCATCCACACAAGCCAATGAACTGCTTTCAGCAATGACATTAGCAAGAAGTGAGGCAATTAAACGTGGAACCAATGTGAGCGTTTGCTCCAGCACAAACCAAAGCACATGTGCCGCGAGCACGACCTGGTCAACCGGCTGGATAGTTTTTGTAGACATAAACAACAACGGTACTTTTGATGATGATGCTGACGCTTCACTTTGTGAAGTCGATGTAGCCAATTTACCTATTGAAGATTGCATATTAAGAACTAAAAATGCGCTTGATGCCAACTCAACACTAGTGAGCACAAGTAACGACGTACGCTATTTACCGACAGGCCTGGTTACTGCAGCGGCAGCTAACACTATTATCACAATGACCTTAACACCCACACCCTGCAAAGGTAAAAACATACAAACGGTTACAATTAATGCTACCGGCCGAGCCAATTCAGTGCCAACAAACTGCCCTTAGTACAAACTAATTTATCATTATGACAAAATACAAAATACAAAATGGATTTACACTACTTGAGATTCTAATCACTGTATTAGTATTGTCGATTGGTTTACTCGGTCTTGCCGGTTTGCAAGTGTCTGGCATGAAAAGTAACCACAATGCTTATCTGCGTACCCAGGCCACCATATTGGGATATGACATTGCGGACCGAATGCGAGCTAACCCTGGTGGCACCTATACAGCGACAGCAACATATACTGTCGACACAAGCGTGTCTCCATATACAGTTAATGTACCTGCAAAAACAGCTAACTGTTCCACCACAACAGGCTGCAGTACAGCTCAAATGGCTAATACTGACATTAACCAGTGGCGTGTTGATCTAGCCCAGAGACTACCGGGAGGCACTGGCGTCATCTGTCTGGATTCCACTCCAGGCGATGGAGCTGATAAAGATAACCCTGCTTGTGATGGTGCCGGCACGGTGTTCGCCATCAAAATCTGGTGGGATGATGCACGTGATGGATCTGGACTTGAACGCTTTGTAGTGGACTATCAACCATGAATAAAACCTTACACAATCAATCCGGTTTAACGCTCGTTGAATTAATGGTTGCCATGGTCATAAGCTTGTTACTACTTGGCGGCACTATTACTATCTTTATGTCTAACAAGCAAAGCTACCTCATGAACGAAGCATCATCACGCGTACAGGAGAATGGACGTTTTTCCTTAGACTTCTTAAAAGATGACATCAGAATGACAGGGTTTATGGGTTGCATTAGCCCAGCAAACGGGAATTTTACTAATAATGTTGACCCTACTCAATACACGACCAACGCCGAAATATTAAATGCTTTTAATGGCTATACTGGTCTTAATTCACTTAAAGGTTACTCTTATACCAATGGTGCATTACCCGCCGAATTAATAAACCTTGGGCTAACAGCGGCTGATGTAACAACCACACCTGCTATCACCCAGGATATTATTATCGTGAAAAAAGCCGATTCTTGTGAAGGAGGCAATGTTGTCACACCCAAAACTAATGCCAACTTCAAAATCAGCAGTAACGACAAGTGTTTAATTGGGCAAAACCAGGTCGTAATAGCCTCTGATTGCCTGCATGCCGGCCTATTCGCTGTCACCAACAACCCGACAACTAACGCTGCAACCAATGCAACTCTCACAACCGGCGGTAATATCAACAGCAACATAAAACTCAGTGGAAACTTTGGCACTGATGCAGAGATACTGATATTTCAAACGAGCATTTACTACATTGGTCCAGGCGCGTCAGGTGAACCCTCTCTATTCCGTCGAACATTGGTCAGTCGACCTGCTGGAAGGGTATTTGAAAATCAAGAATTAATAGAAGGCATTGAAAGCATGACTGCGGAATATGGCGTTGATACGGACGGTGATAGTTCTGCCAATTATTATGTTAATGCGGCTGGTGTCAATACTGACTGGGATAGCGTAATCAGTGTGCGCATAACATTACGCGCTCGTTCCAGCCAACAAAACATTGTTCAAAGTAATACCTTCGCAGATAAAAGACTGCGACACACCTTTTCTGAAACTATTAGAATACGAAATCGTTAATCAAGGTCGGCATATGAAACATCAAAATCTATCATCCTTAAAAAACATAAAGCAACAGAATGGTGCTGTATTAGCTATCAGCCTGATATTATTGCTCGTTGTTACCATTATCGGCACAACCTCCATGCAAACATCAACGCTACAAGAACGAATGGCCGGCAATACAAATAACGATAACACCGCTTTTCAGGCGGCTGAGGCAGCTCTACGTAATGGGGAGAATGCAGTAACCGGAACGCTTGGCTCATTTTCTGCTGCAACCACTACTACCGGTCTATACGTGCCGAGAACCGATGGTACAAACTGGTGGGATCATAGCAGCACATGGGCAACCGATGGCTCTGGTTCAGCTCAAGGTACGGCTACTTCCGCTGTAACACAATACATTATTGAAAAATTACCTGCTCAAACCAGCAGTGGCGGCAGCCTGGAAGCCGGCACCCAAAAATCTTCTGATTATTTCAGGATAACAGCACAAAGTATTGGGGCCACATCAGGCTCTACTTCACTCGTCATGCTTCAATCAGTATATAAACGCTAGATTGATAATATAAATCGCAGAGGTTTCATCATGAACAACTCAAATCGACTATCTCCCATAGGTTTACTTGCCGGGCTTATTCTGAGCTTTGCGCTAAGCAATACATACGCTGCCAGTTTATCTATTGCTGATGGCCCGCTGCTCTTGACTACAAAAGCCAAACCTAATGTCATGATCATGTTGGACAACTCGGGTAGTATGAAAGCTAGAATGTATAGCAGCAATTATGATACAACTAAAACTTATGATGGTATTTTTGATTCTTCAAAGTTTTACGAATATTTAGTTGACGGTACTGCATCATTAAACTTCAATTCCGATGCATTCGATCTAACTAAACCAGGTGCTGCGTACGATGTGCCTAATATTGATAACACAAAAAAGGGTGCTTTTATCGATACCACGTGCACACCCAATGGCGTTGCAAACTGCTGGAGCGGTCATTTTCTTAACTGGCTTACATCGCGTAGAATCGACTCCAGTCGACAGGCACTAGTAGGTGGCAAAGTTGAAAGCCGAGAGTCGTTCACCTATTACACTAAAAATTCAGTTGACTATAACTACAAAATTGTAGCTAACAATGAACCCGAAGACAGAAACCTATCTGATAACTATAGCGCCAGCTCAAGCTATTCACCTATTCCAAACAGCAATAATGCTCAAGTACAAGATAGCGCAAACGGAGCTGTTGTTACCAGCCCTGCTACTTATAACCCCTACGCACAATTAACGTTTACTGGCAGCACTCAGTCTTACAATCTGGCTGTTCTAGTACCAAACGAACCCACTGGCTTAATGCATGATGTAAAGGATGATGTACGACTGGGTGTGTCGTTCTATCGATACGACCGAGCCGGCTCCCCTACGATTTATGACAATAATGACTCTATTGACGGGGGCACGATGCTCTTTGAGATCCCTAAAAACCCATTTATTAATCAACCACCAGCCAATGATTATAGATCGACTGTCGGTTATATAGGCACAGATATAAATAAATTAGTCGACTCAATAGAGCATTTCCCACTCGTTTGGGGAACCACACCTTTGGCAGAAAACCTAGTGGAGGTTATTCGCTATTTTGAACAGGCCAATCCTCAATATGGAGCA
>Ga0316205_10002437_pt1 | contig 19379 bp, 13 predicted proteins | sample 3monthpyrite_MG_FD_204941 | JGI IMG/M metagenome (GOLD analysis project Ga0316205, IMG submission 204941) | Microbial mat bacterial communities from mineral coupon in-situ incubated in ocean water Damariscotta River, Maine, United States -... | ecosystem: Environmental > Aquatic > Marine >... | reverse complement strand
TTTTAATTCAGAATGGGGATAAAGCACGACAACAAGCCGGTCGTTTGTATCTGTACTTTCTGATCGTGGCTGACCTGGCTTTGTTTGAAGCGCTACTGCTTGTCGCATTTACAACACAACATTTTCAATATGAAATTACACGCCAGGTGATGACAGACATTTCATCTTCACCCGTTTATCTCTACATGGTATTGCTCGGCTTTGCCCTCAAGGCGGGTATCTGGCCATTTTATTTCTGGCTGACTGCCGTTTGTAATTCGGGCTCTCGTAGCACCGCGCTTTTGCTACTCGCGGGCCCCATGACGATGAGCTTACTTGGCTTATTACGATGGCTGCCTGTCAGGGAAGATTTTTACATTTTAGGTATTGTTATGCAGCTGCTGGGAGTTGCTGCCATTTTACATGCAACACTGAGAGTAGTTAAACGGGTCCTGTTGAAACAGGGTATGGCTCATTTCTCCACGGCCTGGTTCGTTATTAGTTTTACCGGTTTATTTAGTTTAGCGCTAGGGACTGCGCAGTTGAATCCCTTTCTATGGCAACAATACTCACACATTGTTTATCCTTTAATCGCTGCATTCGGTGTATCTCTCAGCATTTTAATTTTAACCACTGGGAAAACTCACAGAAAACCCGCATCAACTGATAGCGCACCCGTTTTAATTATAAATATTTCCCATGAATTAAAAAAATGGATTCACGCAACTCAACAGCTGGCAACCCATCTGAAACTAAGAGCCAAAACTTTATGGAATATATCAGGCTCATTTGTAATAAGACAATACCAGTATGTTTCAAGTGATCACAAAATTAAACTTTTTGTAACTGACTGGAAAATAAATATCACATTATTTTTAATTCTGGGATTAGCAATAGCATGGTTAGCAAATTAACCACCAACTCAGATAATATTTCGTTTTAAACTTTTACACTCATAACATTGCTCGATATCCAGTATTTCATATTGTGATTATTAAACTTTTATCAGATTTATTGACTCATAAAATTTTAAAAATACAATACATCAGCAATACGGGACTTATTATTACACTAAAGCCATTAACAATTAGTCTAACTATTGCGCAATGCTTCTATACGTTTCTCCAGTGGCGGATGCGTCATCAACATAGCCGCGATACCATGCTTCAAACCACCACTAATACCAAAAGCGGCCAGTTCATTTGGCATCGCAGATTTTTCCTGCTGACTTTGTGATAGTCGTTGCAGAGCCGCAATCATTTTATGTTTACCTGCTAGCTGCGCACCACCGGCATCCGCTCTAAATTCCCGATGCCGAGAAAACCAGGCAGCAATCATCGCTGCAAATACGCCCAGAATTAATTCTGCAATAATACTCACAACAAAATACCCTATTCCAAAGCCACGTTCATTTTTAAAAATCACGCGATCAACAAAGGTGCCAATGACACGGGAAATAAATATCACAAAGGTATTTAATATACCTTGAATCAATCCCATTGTTATCATATCACCATTCGCAACATGGCTAATTTCATGACCTAGAACGGCTTCGACTTCGTCCTGTGTCATACTGTTCAGCAACCCGGAACTCACTGCAACCAGTGCGTTATTACGATTCATACCTGTGGCAAAAGCATTTGGCTGGGGTGAATTAAAGATACCGACTTCTGGCATCCCTATATTCGCCATTTCAGCCTGCCGGCGCACCGTTTCTAGCAACCAACGCTCACTGCTATTAGTCGGTTGAGTAATCAGTTGAACACCCATAGAGCGTTTCGCCATCCATTTCGACATGGCCAGAGAAATAAATGATCCGGCAAACCCGATAATGGCAGCCATTATGAGCAAGCCTGTAAGATTTATACCGATCCCATCAGCCGCTAGCATCTGATCAATACCAAGTACTCGCATTGAGATACTCAAAACAGCCAGTACAGCGATATTTGTAATCAGGAACAAACCTATTCGAGTAAACATTGTATTACCTTCAGAATTTAATAATGTATAACTATATGCAGGCTGGCAAGTAGAGTTTCAAGTGATAAAAATCGAAGTCACTTAAACTCACATCACCGAATCATTCACAAGCTGACACCACAACAGAAGTCTTATCAATGGCCAGTATAAAATATCTACAGGGCTGACGGAATACACGACAGACTGTACCCAAATCCGCATATCTACATTCTGTGATATCACTCGTTGCAATATACAGTCATCAGAATAACTCTCGATAAGATGCATGTGAGGCTTCAGATCCGTTCGGTTGAACCTTCTCTCATATCTTAGTCATCCACCTTCTTCATGCAATTGATCAATATCGAGGCCAACGCATCAATATGGCCACACCCAATCACGCGCCTCTGGTTTGTCAATGCCATGCTCATGTGCATAGTGACGGCAGTCGATTTGCATATCGCGCAGCTTCTCCTTGACGTGAGCCCCTGCCACCTTTAACCGCGGTACGCGATTGATAACATCTATGGCCAGACTGAAGCGGTCGATCTCATTCTCAATGGCCAGATCCAGGGGTGTATTAATGTTGCCACGCTCCTTATAACCACGTACATGCAGGTTGTTATGATTGGTACGACGATACGCCAGGCGATGGATCAGCCAGGGATACCCATGGAAGTTAAAGATGACGGGTTTGTCGGTAGTAAACAGGCTGTCAAAATCTCTATCAGTCAGGCCGTGCGGATGCTCACCTGCCGAGGTCATACGAAACAGATCGACTACGTTGATAAAACGAATCTTGAGATCAGGAAAATGTTCGCGCAGCAAGGCCGTGGCCGCCAACGCCTCTTTGGTCGGGATATCTCCGCAGCCAACCATCACCACATCCGGTTCAACGCCGTGATCATTACTCGCCCATTCCCATATTCCCAGCCCTTTGGTGCAATGTTTGATGGCCGCTTCCTGATCAAGGTACTGAATATGCATCTGCTTGTCACAGACGATGACGTTAATATCATTGTGACTGCGCAGACAATGGTCAGCCGTAGTCAGTAGACAGTTGACATCCGGCGGCAGGTAAATGCGCGTAACCTCCGGGCTCTTGTTTACCACGACATCCAGAAAACCCGGATCCTGGTGAGTGAAGCCATTGTGATCCTGTCGCCAGACGGTGGAGGTGATGAGCAGGTTAATCGAAGCGATAGGGGCACGCCAGGGCAAATCCTCACAGATGGCCAGCCATTTGGCATGCTGATTGTACATCGAGTCAATCACATGCACGAAGGCCTCATAGGTGGCGAAGAAACCGTGACGCCCGGTCAGCACATAGCCTTCGTACCAGCCCTCCAGAGTATGCTCCGAGAGCATCTCCAGTACACGTCCATTGGGGCTGAGTTCGCCGCCATCATCATCTTCGGGCAGGTAATCAGCCAGCCACAATTTTTTGCTGACCTCGTAAACCGCGTCGAGCTTGTTGGAGGTATTTTCATCGGGACCGAAAACGCGAAAGTTATTCATATTCTTACGCATCACATCACGCAACATGGCGCCCAGTGGTTTGGTGTTCATCGCGCTGGTCTGTGCCGGTTTGGCTACCTCGAGTGCGTAGTCGCGAAAATCGGGCATGCGTAAATCACGTCGCAGTAAACCACCGTTGGCATGTAGATTAGCACTCATGCGTCGCCCCCCTTTAGGTGCCAGCGCTTTCAGTTCGGGTACCAGAGCACCCTGCGCATCAAACAGCTCCTCAGGTCGATAACTGCGCAACCAGCTTTCCAGTTGCTGCATATGTTCAGGGTTGCCGTGCAGACCGGACAATGGCACCTGATGTGCGCGCCAGTAACCTTCGACCTTTTTACCATCCACTTCCTTCGGTCCGGTCCAGCCTTTGGGTGTACGTAAAATAATCATCGGCCAGCGTGCGCGGGTGACCACACCACCGTTGCGTGCCTGCGCCTGAATCTCCCGAATTTGTAGCACACACCGCTCCATCGTGGCAGCCATCATCTGGTGCATGGTGTTCGGGTCGTCGCCTTCAACAAAGTAAGGTGTCCAGCCGTAACCCCGAAACAGGTCCTCCAGCTCATCGTGAGAGACTCGCGCCAGAATACTCGGGTTGTTGATTTTGTAGCCGTTCAGATGAAGGATCGGCAGCACTGCCCCATCGCGCACCGGATGCAGAAACTTGTTGGAATGCCAGGCCGTGGCCAGCGGACCTGTCTCGGCCTCGCCGTCACCTACCGCCACGGTGACAATTAAATCCGGATTATCAAAAGCCGCACCAAAGGCATGTGAAACGCTGTAACCGAGCTCACCACCCTCGTGGATTGAGCCGGGTGTCTCCGGTGTGCAATGACTACCAATACCGCCAGGAAAGGAAAACTGCTTGAAGAAACGTCGCATGCCTTCCTCGTCCTCGCTCTTGTCCGGATAAACATCGGAATAGGTTCCTTCCAGATACACCGGCGCCAACACCCCGGGCGCTCCGTGGCCGGGACCGGCGAGGAAAATAGCATCCAGATCATATTTGTTGATGAGTCGATTCATGTGCACATACATAAACGACAACCCTGGGCTCGCCCCCCAATGACCCAGCAGGCGTTTTTTAATGTGTTCAAATTCAAGTGGCTTGCGCAGCAGTGGATTTGACTGCAAATAAATCATACCGGCAGCAAGATAATTACAGGCGCGCCAGTAGGCATCGGTCTTGTGTAACTCGTCGTCGCTCAGAGGCGCATCATCGGCTATGGTTTTGTTAGTACTCTGTGTCATTTTCTGTTCCTCATTTATCAAAGCAGTGTAACGTTAATTTTCACTGATCATAGACTTTGCTATGGCACTGGCATGCTGTGCGATAACAAGCTCTTCGTTGGTTGGGACTGCCCAGACGGATACCAGGCTATTTCCAGTACTGATTTTGTGGGCGCCGGCGGCATTCACGGATGAATCAATCTGCACCCCAAGCCAGCCCAACCGTTGGCAGATCCGCTCACGAATTATGCTCGAATGCGCGCCGATTCCACCGGTAAATACGAGTCTATCCAGCCCCTCCAGCGCGGCGGCCATCGAACCCAGTTCGCGCACTACACGATAGACAAACAGTTCGACTGCTTGCGCTGAGTGCGGATCGCTACTGGCCAACAGTTCACGCATATCGCCACTGATACCCGAGATACCGAGCAAACCAGATTTGTTATGCAATAGATCGGAAACAGCGTCTAACGTCATACCTTTTTCAGTCATGAGATAAAGCAACACGCCAGGATCAAGGCTGCCGCAACGTGTTGCCATGGGTAATCCGTCCAGTGGCGTGAACGACATGGTGGTCGCCACACTCCTGCGACCGATCATGCCACACAGGCTGGCACCGTGGCCAAGATGGGCGACGATCACGCGGTCATCGGTAGCTGATTTTTGATCGTCCGGCAGGACACTGGCTATATATTCATACGACAGCCCATGAAATCCATAAGGACGCACACCCTCTGCTGTCAGCGCGCGCGGAAGCGCGAAACTTTGTGCCACGGCTGGCATGCTGCGATGAAAGGCGGTGTCGAAGCAGGCGACTTGCAGAAGGTCGGGGTCGATTCGTTTGAGCGCCTCAATAGCCGCCAGATTATGTGGTTGATGTAGTGGCGCTAACGGAACCAGTGACTCAAGCTGTGCAAATACACCAGCATCAATAATCACCGGGGAAGAAAAGATAGCGCCTCCATGAACGACTCGATGGCCAACGGCAATAAACTCAAGACCGGACGCGAACGTCTGCACCCACTCAAGTAAAGCGAGTAATGCCCCTTCATGGTTATGCAACGAAGCACTATCCACCACCTGTTTTTCAACACGGCTGCCGTGCACGCGCTCTACCACAAATCGTGCTTGCTGACCGATTCCCGCAATCTGACCACGCACATCAAGATCCAGCCTGGTACCTCCCTTATGGGTGATAAAAATACCAAACTTGATACTGGAGGAGCCCGCGTTAATTACTAGAATTGCCTTATCCATTCAATCCCCCACGTTGATCGTGACTGTAATAATGAAAATCAAAACCGATATTTAATTTATCAAAAAAGTTAAGTTGACAGTGCCGTCAAATTACTTCAACCCGCACGCTCCACGCGTAATTTCAGAATTCCTCGATCATTCACATCCTCTACCATAAAACGATAACCCGCCTGGATAACAAATTCACCTTGCACTGGAATATGACGCAGATGCGAAATAACCATACCACCCACGGTATGCGCATCCACTGAGAGTAGTTGCACTTCAAGCTTGTCACTCGCTTCATTCAGAGGTACGCGGCCATCCATCAAATAATCTCCATTCTCAAGTGTTTCTATACTGTATTTTTGTCGAGAAATATGACCTTCAAAGCTATAACCTACGCTCACCACCTCACCCACAACCTCTTCCAGGATATCCTCTAATGTGATCATGCCAACAGCAGAACCAAATTCATCTATCACTACGGCCATATGATCATGGCGCTGCTGCAGTACAGGCAACAATTCATCTATAAGTTCATGTGACGGTACATAATGGGCCGGTTTGATGAGTTCAGATAGTGGTTGTTTTAGCAGTTTCGGATCCATCAAATCCCACATAGTGAAACCCACAACACCCATTATCTGGTTATGCTCTCCTTCATAAATGGGCATTCGAAAATGCGCGCGCTGCCGTGCAAGATGAACAGCATCCTGGGTGCTTATATCAATGTTAAGTGCTGTCATTTCAGAAACAGGAATCATCACTTCACCCACTGTGGTGTCCGCAAAACGTGTGACACGCATAATACGATCCCGATCAAACACATCGATATCGGCTCCCTGCTCTGCCATTTCAATCACCGAGCGTATCTGCTCACGATGGGTAAACAATTCCATCGATGACATTTCAACACCGACCAGATGCCCCACCCTGCGTGCCACCCATGAGAAGACAAATACCAATGGGTAAAATAGCCAGGAGAAAAATTGCAGCGGATAAATAATAATGGGGCCTAACACATCGGCCTTTTGTTGGTACACGCTCTTCGGTACTACTTCGCCAAAGATAAGAAACAGAGGGGTATAAATCAGAAAAGCATATAAATCGCCGTATGCACCAAAAAATCGAATCATCAATATCGTGCCCAGCGTAGTAAGGATCACCACCGATATATTTGTACCTACCAGGGTTGTTCCCAGCAATACTTCGGGTCTGCGAAATAATTTCAATACCAGCGCAGCGCCTCTATGTCCCTTATTAGCCTGGTGCTGCAACTTGAGCCGATCAGCATGTACCAATGCAATCTCCGAGCCGGAAAAAAAACCCTGCAGCAGGAGCAGTGCTACCATAGCCAGACTAATCAGTATTATATCCATTGGTCGTACTCCGATAATTAGTTGTTATCTATGTCTTCATCAATGACTGGTTTTTGAGACGCTACCGTCTCTACCTCAACTGGCTCGCCACCTTTGCAAGCACGCAATCTTGCAATCCGATGACCTTGCATTTCAAGCACCGTCAACATCACACCCTCAATAGTGACTTCATCACCAAGCAGGGGCAATCGATCCAGCAGCCTCAGAGTAACACCGCCAATGGTGGTCATCCGGTGATCAGTCAGGCCGAAATTAGTTAGCTTTTCAAAGTCAGTCAGCTTCATATCACCTGCCACTTCAAATATATTATTCGCTAACTGGGTATAAGCAAGATGCGCTGTAGTCTCAGGTGTGATCTTGCCAAATACAAAGCTGAGTACACTTTTTAAGGTAATCAATCCATCAATGCCGCCAAATTCATTCAATATTGCCGCCGCTTGAACCTTGTGATCAAGGAAGAAATCAAACATCTCATCCACCTTTTTAGTCGGTGGCACAATGACGGGGGGTTGCAGAATATCCTCGATTTTGAGGGTACTGAAATCGGTATCATCCAGCACTCGCTGGAGAATTTCCTCGGCATGAATAAACCCCACCAGATTATCGCGAGTTTCACGAAAAACTGGTAGCCGGGTGTAGCGCAAGATTCGAACCTGTTCAACTATTTCTGCTACGGGTGTCTGTGCATCAATAAAAGCGGTTTGTGTACGAGGGATCATGATTTCAATGACTTCGGTAGTCCCCGCCTCAAGCAAATTGTAAATAAGGGAACGCTCACTCACACTCAGCTCTCCCCCCTTGACCACTTCATCCACTAATGTGCGAAACTCATCGACTTGAAGTATGTTTTCTGGCGAAGTTTCCTCGCCTACAATCCAGGTGGTTACCCGGTCCGCAACCAGACGAATAACCCAGCGAAAGGGGGTGATCAGTTTAACCCAGATACTCAACGGCAATGCAATGACCTGTGTACTGATCTTCACCGGGTCAGAAACCGCAATGGTCTTAGGTGTCACTTCGCCAAACAGCAAAAGTAACGGCACCATCAGCAATACGCTTAACACCCCTCCCTGCTCTGCCCCATACAGCGCCACCATGATGCCGGCCATATTGGCTGTGGCTGCAACATTAATGATCTCATTGCCACAGAGAATGGAAATGATTAACTGGCGAGGCCGTTCCAGTAATGTATGCAATAGTTCAAAGCGAGGATTATGATCTCGTCTCATCTGTTGCAGGTCAAGACGAGACAACGAAAATAATGCGGTCTCTGAGCTAGAGAAAAATGCCGAGGCCATCAGTAATACTATTTGCAAACCAAAACGGATTATCATATCCGTCTGCAAAAGCCGTTGCGGATCAATGGCAAAGAAAGTACTTAAGTCCATCCAGATTCACTCCATAAAAAGATGCTCACCCACGTAAATATAATTAAGAATTTAACGCCTTTAGTATGTATTTGCCAGCTTCATTACGGTGAACTTGATGCAGTAAAATTTGTTATTGATTTAACAAAAAATATTCCGTTAATTATTCATTAAACCTGCTGTTTAAAGTATTACTTCGAACACTATAAATTAACCGTTGCTATAAATAATGCCACGGCGCACCAGCCACTTTTCAATCTCGACAGCAAATAAAACCAATGAAGATAATGCCAGGCAAACAACAAGGTCGAACATCGGTAACGGCTGGGTATAAAAAACAGTATTGAATGCCGGTGTATAGATTACCGCCATCTGCAATAGCAGTGTCAGTATAACGGCCCCCAGCATTGGTAAATTACTGAATAAGCCGATTTGAAACAACGATGCACTTTCACTACGAACTGCCAATGAGTGAAACAACTGTGATACGGTCAACACAGTAAATACCATGGTTTGCCAGTAGCTCACCTCTCGGGAAATGGCCCATGCCATGGTCGCAATGGAAACACCGCCGACAAACAGACCCACCCAAAAAATATGCTGCCACATACCGTGAGCAAAGATATTTTCATCCGGAGGGCGTGGTGCCCGTTGCATAAGACCGGGCTCAGCAGGCTCTGCTGCGAACGCCAGCCCCGGTAATCCATCGGTAACCAGATTGATCCACAGAATATGAATGGGTAACAGGGGGATAGGCAGCCCGAGAAATGGCGCAAGAAACAAGGTCCAGATTTCACCTGAATTGGAACTCATCGTATCCTTAATGAACTTGCGAATATTGTCGAAGATGCGGCGTCCAGCCTGCACCGCATGAACAATGGTGGCAAAGTCATCATCCAGCAACACCATATCCGACGCTTCACGCGCCACATCGGTACCTTTTTGTCCCATGGCCACACCGATACCAGCCTGCTTCAACGCCGGTGCATCATTCACACCATCGCCGGTCATGGCAACAAATTCGCCGTTTTCCTGTAAGGCTTTAACAATGCGCAATTTTTGTTCTGGCGTTACGCGTGCGTAAACCCGAATAGATTCAACTAAACGGGTGAATTTTTCATCGGATAGTTTTGCCAGCTCATCACCACTCAGTGCTGCCTGATCATCATCTGTAATACCGAGTCGTCTCGCGATGGCCATGGCGGTTCCAGGATGGTCGCCCGTAATCATCACCGGGGTAATACCTGCGGCCAGGCAGTCTGCCACAGCCTGTGGTACTTCGGGCCTTGGTGGGTCAATCAGTGCAACTAGCCCCAGAAACGTTAAATCCTGTTCGATCGATTCTGCTTCTATAGCGTCTGGCAATGCACCCAATTCACGCTTTGCAAAGGCCAGCACCCGGTATCCTTCAATGGCTAACCGCTCCACTTCAGCTGACACAATGTCGGACTCAAATACCATTGGCCCATCATTTCCCAATGCCTGGGTACACTGACTCAGCACCCTCTCCGGTGCACCCTTTATATAGCCGACAACACCATTAGACAACTGATGCAATGTAGCCATCTGCTTACGCTCACTGTCAAATGGGATAACAGCCAGACGCGGTTTGAGCTGTTCCAGCGTATGCTTATCAAAGCCAGCCTTTTGTGCGGACTCAAACAATGCCAACTCGGTTGGATCGCCGGTATATTTACCGTCTTTCTGCACAACATCGTTATTCAAAGCCAGCGCCTGACCCAGTTCAGCCAGCACTCCGCTATCCTGCGCATCCGGTAAAACGTTCTGTCGCTCGCCAGCGGCAAAGAACAGTTCAACGGTCATGCGATTTTGCGTCAGGGTTCCTGTCTTATCTGTACAAATATAAGTAACGGAACCCAGCGTCTCCACGGCCGGCAAATTACGCACCAGTGCATTGTGCCGAATCAGCTTGCGGGCACCCAGGGCAAGCGATATGGTCACCACAGCTGGCAGTGCTTCGGGTATTGCTGCAACCGCCAGGCTTACGGCGGTTAAAAACATCAGCATGACTGGTTGGCCCTGCAATAGTCCGGCGATAAACACCACCACGCAAATGGCTAGCACGGCCAGGGCAAGGTAACGGCTAAAGCGAGTCAGTCGCACCTGCAGGGGTGTTTTTACACCAAGCTCACCCTGTAACATTTGTGCAATGTGGCCAATTTCAGTTTCTAGACCGGTGGCCACGACGACGCCTTTACCACGCCCACGAGTAACCAGACTACTCTTGAATACAAGATTCTGACGATCACCTATTGGCAAATCCATTTCCCTTAGGCATTCCGATTGCTTTTCAACAGGATGAGATTCACCGGTCAGGGCAGATTCATCAACCTGCATTTCCTCCTCTTCTATCAGCCGTAGGTCAGCAGGTACAACATTACCTGCTTCCAGCAAAATCACATCACCTGGCACCAGTTCGGTTGCCGCAAGTGTGATCGCCTCATCATCACGTAACACATGGGCCTCTGGTGCTGCCATTTCACGTAAGGCCGCCACCGCACGTTCCGCTCTGAATTCCTGCACCGTACCGATAATGGCATTGAGCAACACGATGACTAAAATGGCGATCGTGTCCTGGGGCTCTCCGATGAATCCGGAAATCAGTGCGGCCATCAACAACACCACGATCATAAAGTCGGAAAACTGACCCAGTAATATAAACAGCAGAGAACGCCGTCGTTTTTCGGGAATCGCATTCGGACCCTGTTCACTTAAACGTTTTTGCGCATCTGCTTTGCTCAGACCTGTGGTCGAAGACTGCAGATATTGCAAGACTTCATCAGACTCAATACTGTGCCAAACAGGTAGTGACACTTTAGCTCCCTGCAAACCAATAAATAAGCATTGCGGTCAGCAATGCAACCAGCAAAGTCCGAATGCCGCTGCGTAACAATGAAACACCGGCAATGCGACCAAGAAAAACACCCAGCATAAAGGTAAGCAACAACGCAACCATGATGGCCGCATAAAGTGGAGACACTGGCAAAGGGACGCCTGCACCTGATAGCCATAATGGTGTCAAAATTAAAAGTGAAATAATGAGTGGCGCCGAGCCATTAACCAGTGCAATAAACAGTGGCATCCAGCGAGCCGCCTCACCATGCACACTTTCCTGAAGATCACGACTCATTGCTTCTTCCAGTTTTCCCAGTGCATATTGTCGTTCTGCAGATTCGCTGATGTAGGCACTGCTCACACCACTCATACCAAGCGCAATAGCGGCACCCAGGCAGGCATTTGTAACCAAAGATAAATCGACGGGCGCACTAACAAGAAACCCAATAATAAGCCCCATCATAGTGAGCGCACCATCAAAGCCGTTGACTACAAAATAACGACGCGCAATGCTATGTGTCTGGGTGACACGTAGTAAAAGCCTTGTCTGATTTAATAAACTCATAAGATCTTAACCAGCATCCGCTTCACTATGTACTTCTACCTCATCAATACTGTGAAGTGAACCGCCCATATCGCTTATAGTCGATTGAATCGCTTCAAAATCTATATCATTCCCTTCTATCTCAATTTGTAGCGTCTCAGTATTTTCATCCATTTCAATAACCGTCAATCGCACCTTAAAATCAACACCTGCTTTAGCAATAGCCTGAGAAAATTCTATAGAATTCGGTTGATGGGGCTTAAGCACATCAATTACTATTCTTTTGACTGAACCCATAATATTGACCCTCGTCTGTTCTTTCATTTTTATTTTAAGATAGCCCGAATAGATATAACTAAAACTTCTTTCACTACAAACATATTATGTTAAAGAGTTTATATGTTCCTCTTTATAGCATCTCGACTTAGCGCAATATTATTATGAATAAATCAACATTTTTTACTTACTCGACATCATCAGGACTCCATACAAAATTAGCACAAATAACTCTGGAGAATTGGCTTATTTAAGATCAAACTAATGAATAGTTTAAATTGATTTCATTAATAGGGTCAAAGTTCACTAATGATATGCATTGATAAACCCTGCCCCCACTAGATACATAATTTTAGCTCTCTTGTAGGGCATAAAGAAAGATAATCCGGTGATGAACCTTTTACTTAATTCATTAGATGGAATTATCCACTCATATGAAAAACTAACTCACAAAAAATAACAAGCAAATGTTATCCACATTAATACCTGTTTGCTGGCGAGTTTGAAGCGGTGCTGGAAAAGTTTGTTGCCCGCATGGGGGCATTGCAGGGAGTCAAACCTTAACTATTCGTGGCATGGCTTTGGGTCATTTAAGCCTTACAAACTTGCGCTGGTTAAGTAAAAAAGAAGTATCAGTTGGCCTGCTTAATGGAGTCGTCTGGTCAATTATTGTTGCTATTGCAACATACATCTGGTTTGAAGACACTGCCATTGCGTTGATTATAGCTACAGCAATGATACTCAATTTAATAGCTACTTCTATTGCTGACATCATTAGTTCCTTTTACGCTCAATCGAGCTGGATTGAATCCGGTACTTTCTGGCGCGGTAGTAGTGTTAACCCGTTAACGATTATTGTGGGCTTCTTGAGTTTTCCTGGCCTGACTGGCATGGCTATTTCTATTATGAAAAATAGATTAATAGACAGTAAAGACAACTTTATAATTATATTTTTTTAAAAAAAAATACTGACTAAGAAGCCTGGCCAGTATTTGTAACGCATGCTCTCTCTAATTATTTGTTTAATTAATTATCATAATCAGAAATTATATTCGAAACCGGTATTATAAGTAGTATCTGTACCTTTAATTAATTGCGCAGGCTGACTATCATGCGCTATATCAATCGATAGATTAAAAGAAAAATCCTCAGTAATATCAAGCTGCAAAGCAAACTGCTCAAATAACCGGTAATCTGATATTTCACTAATATCAGGCTGGTAATATAAGGTACTCGAGAATCTTGAATGACTTGATAATGTGCTTTTATAGACTAAATAAAAACTCATACGATTATTATATGCCACACCCGCATCAGTTGTTAAAGGGACAAACCCCAGCTTCTCCCGCTCTCTAAATACACCTAGCCCTAAATCAATTGATTGATCATCTGAATTTAAGAGATTTAAGCGGGCACCACCACCAAGCAACATTCGAGAATCTAATCGTGTAAATTCATCTTCTGTAATCTGGACGAATGACTCCCAGGCAAAGTCTTTACTTTGATACTGTATGTTTCTTAGATGCACAAATGTTTTATTAGTGTCTTTTACATCAGCTGACTCGCCATATTCATAATTCACAACTATAAAACGGGTGGCCTCTTTTTCATACCATTGAACTCGACCACCCAAACCAGCCTTTATTTTTTGCGTATTTCCATTTTTACCACTAATATCGAATGCTAATTTTTTATCTACACCCTCAATTTTTTCACTAGACTGTACGCGCATATTTTCAATATTGACAATTGCGGTGGTTACATCTGAATAACTAATAACTGAGACAAATAATAATTTTGATAAATATTTCACTTCTAACCTGCTTAATTAAATCTGTTTATTTTACATTCATTTAACAACGCTTCTGACTTAAATTAAATATCAGATACTTTCTTTTAAATACACTTTTATTTAAATCACTAATTTACACCTACTACCATTATGTATGACCTGGCAGCCAATTTTAACTAATATTCAGTAAGGAAAATAATCTTTTTTAAGATTACGTGCAACAACTCAACAATTGATAAAAAGAAGTAAAAAAGATGTGACTTTTAACTAACTTGCCTTGTCATCATTTATATCGCGCAAAACAATCTTAATTTGAGACTTAGTCAGTACGTTATGCTAACCGAGGTACTACAATACCCAGGCACTCAATCGAAAATGCCACCCGATAAATCACCAGCTGTCACTTGCCAGAACGCCAGTAACATAATCACTTATTCAAGATTGATAAGTGAATGGTTATTCATATTCTCTAAGCTCATCCAGATCCACTTTGTATTCAAACAGACTCAATGCCGCTTTAATCAATGGAATTTTTGCACTACGCACTGGATAAACTGCATGTGCAGTCAATTCTACCGTTGGCGCATCCTTAACGATATGCAACTGCCCAACCGCAATGTCATCCGCAACCATTCTGGCGGGCAAATAAGCACTACCCCCAATTCTAAGCAAATGGGTCAATGCAATTTTAGCCTGCCCAACTCTGATATGAGGCTCCTGGGCATCAGGAAACATCCGTCTATGCTCAAGCGCATGCGCCAGGCCCCAGTCAACCATGAGGTAATTTTCACCCAACGCTTCATCCACACTTATTTCACTCTCACTCGAAACCAGCATCAGCTGTATCAAGCCAACCTTACGTACTCTAAGCACATCAAGTTGAGCCGGATCTATCATAAAGGCAACATCCAGCAATCCATCGAGCAATCGTCTGGTCAGCAAATCCGGTGTGTGAGACTCGGCTATCATCGCCACTTCCGGCATGGTTTGTCGCAAGCTAATGAACCAGTCTTCAAGTGCGACATCCCACAGGCGCACACTACCTCCAATCGACAATTGTTGTTCAGCACCGCCAACGGAGACATCCTGACGGGCTTTACGCCAGCCAGAAATCAACATATCCGCATATCGCAACAGCCGATGCCCTTCAGGTGTCAGGCGAATATCCCGCTTAAGTCGGTCAAACACTTTGACGCCAAGTATCGACTCCAGCTGTTTAATTCGCGCACTAACCGCCGCCTGCGTCAGGTGCAGCGCATCGGCAGCCTGGCCAAAATGCCGGGTTCGGTTAACCTCGAGAAACGTTCTTAATAGCTCAATATCCATACGCCAATGATAAAATATTTTTTAATAATCGACAAATATTTTTAGTTATATTTATCAATAAACTTCATCTAAAGTTCATTTTCATAAGAATAACCTCCCATAAGTCAGGAGAGACACGATGAAAACAAACTATAAAATAGATAAAAATCAACAAGATAGTGCTGAAATTAACATGATTAACTTGAATGACGATGAACTAATCTACTTAGTCGTCCGCCAACAGGGAGATTATCGTATTGCTTTTTCTACACTTATCACTCGTCATCGTGAATATATCTACCGTCGCAGTCTTTTCAGGCTAGGTAATCAGCCTGATGCTGAGGATGCTACCCAGGATATTGTTATCCGCGTATCAAATAAACTTCACCAATATCAACACCGTGCACAGTTTAAATCGTGGTTAAGCACGGTCATTAATAACTATTGCAATACCTATGCGAAACGTCGTGCGAGATATGTCACCTGCGATCATCTGCAACAGTTAATTGAGCTACATGAAGCAGGGAATTTCACATGCTCTAGCACACCGGTTTCAGGATTCATTGATACAGCATATATTGACCCGGTTGAACTACTGGCTGAAAAAGACCTTATGCTCCAGGCATTAGCCTCACTGCCAGAAAATACACAGCAAGTGTTAACACTGCGATTTTATGCTGATAAGTCTTTACAGGAGATCTCACAGATTTTGCACTTATCACTCAGTGCAACTAAGGCACGTCTTTATCGAGCCATTGAACAGCTGAAGCACATTTATTACAAGCTGGAAAACCAGAGCATACTAAAGCCATCGAATCAGTACTACTGCTCATAGTGGCAGTTCGAAAAGCATGTGCTGAACATCCATAACATTTTTTGTAACTTTTAAAGGGCTAAACGATGTCCTTAAGTTACAGAAAATCTCATCATCCTAAAAGACGATATAAACAGTTAAGGAACGTAAAATGAAAAATTACCTATTAGGCGCAAGCCTGCTCATTGGATCGAGCATAATCATCGGCTGTTCATCACAGCCAAAACTTACGCAGGAAGCAGTTTTTAACCAGTACACTCAGGTGGCTAAGTTAAAAACTGAATTAGATAAATCCAGAGAAAATGGTGCAGAACTACTTGCTCCTGAGAGCCATAAAGAGGTGAGTACTGCTTTGCAGCACGCTATAGCGTCAGCAGAAAGAAACGAAACTAAGGCCGCGAATACAGCCGCCTCTACCGGTTTAAAAAATATCACCGTATTAAACCGCCACACTGAAAGCAGCCAGAAAATTCTGTCTGAGGTTCTTCATGCTCGTAAACAGGCAATCGCTGCAGGTGTGTTAACACTGCAAAGCAAAAAGCTGGCTGACCTGGATGCAGACCTAAAAGCTACAGGCGCAATGGTTGAAAATGGCAAAATAGAGAAAGCGAAACAACGACGCCCTGATTTAATTAAAGGTTATACTCAGCTTGAACTGGAGGTTTTAAAACAGGGTAAAACAAAACTGGCTAAAGCGGCTATTGAAAATGCCCGACAGAATGATGCAGAAAAATATGCACCGAAAACATTTAGCCGTGCTGAAGAGCAATTAACACTTGCTATGAAAATTCTTGATGCTGACCGCACTCAGATCAGCAAAGCGGATATTCATGCTAAAGATGCCAAATGGCTGGCAGAGCAAAGTTCGGAAATCTCTGAAACAGTGAAAGACTTTGATCGCCGAGATTATTCCATGGAAGATGTAGTGCTTTGGCACCAACAGGCTCTGACAGAAATAACCCAGCCTCTGGGTGGCACACCTGGCTTTAATAAACCTGCAGATACGGTTGTTTATAATTTAAAAACAACGATTGCAAAGGTAGTTAAAGAGCGTGACTCAGTTACTGATCAGTACAATAAAACTCAATTGCTGTCTCAGTCGCAACTTGAATTATCTCAGTCACAACTTAAAGCGACTGAAGAGAAATATGGCAAGAAAATAGCGGCTACTGAGAAACAGCGTCTGGCTTTAGTTGAGAAAGAGCAAGCAAATAAAATAAAGTTCGATAAAGTACAGGCCATGTTCAGTGCGCGAGAAGCTAATGTATATCGTCAACGAGAAAATATACTGATTTCAGCACAGGGTTTTGTATTTCCATCAGGTACAAGTGAAATTCAGACGGAAAATTTTCCCTTAATGAATAAAATAATACGTGCCACAAAACTCTTTCCTGGTGCACGAATTGAGGTCAATGGACATACCGATTCAGTAGGTGCTGATACTATCAATAAAAAGCTATCAGAAGAGCGCGCAGAAAAAGTAGCCAGGTTCCTAACTGAAGTAGGTGAAATTACTGCAAGCAAAATCACCTCTCGAGGTTTTGGCGAAACTCGTCCGGTGGCAACCAATGAGACACCTGCGGGTAGAGCTGAGAACCGTCGGGTTGAAATTAAAATCATCAATGAGTAAATAGCTCTATTGCCCCTCCCTCTTAACGAGAGGGAGGGGCAATAACTGCCTAACATAAACCTGAATTTACATGATTAATATATTACTCTATAACCTGATATTATTGATAAGCATTTACTTAAGCTAACAAAGCTAGCTGTTTACTATTAGGTCTATACTATGAACACATTAAACCTGCCATTCAAATAAAAGTAATTAACATAACGTCAGTTACTTTTAAAATATACAGCTGACATATGTAACAGCCATTAATATATTTTGAAAAAATAGTATTAATTCATAACTCTATTTTTAAAAAGAAATACGGTTACCATAATCGGGAATTGTTGCAGACCACCCCTCATGTGACAAATGCTCTTTTAATACTTCTTTGGTATCAGCTTCACCATGTACCAGAAAAAGTTTGGGGTGAGGCTCTTTAAAATTTTGTAACCAGTCAACTAACTGTGATTGACTAGCATGTGCAGAGAAACCACCCAATGTATGTATCTGAGCTTTAACAGCAATCTCATCACTCCCCAACCGAAAAGTTTTAGCACCATCCACTAACGCACGACCGGGTGTACCAATCGCCTGATAACCAACAATAATTACATGTGCTTTTCGCTTCCACAAATTGTGTTTAAAGTGATGCCTTATACGACCACCAGTACACATACCGCTGCCCGCAATAAAAATAGCACCTGCTTCAATTCTATTAAGCGCCATAGATTCTGCAGTTGAGGTAGAATAACGAAGTGCAGGTAAAAAAGAATGCAAACTACCCGTTTTACCTTGTTGCATTGTTTCAGAATCCTCATCATTAAATATATTTTGATAACGATGATAAACTTCAGTCACTGCGATGGCCATGGGGCTGTCCAGATAAACAGCCTGGTGTCTAAGTTTACCTTTCTGGTATAACTCACCAAGCCGGAAAATAATTTCCTGTGTTCTTCCAACTGCAAATGATGGAATCATAATATTGCCGCCATTTTCAGAGGCTTCCTCAATAATATTCTCGAATTCCTCCAATGTTTCATCCAGGGGACGATGGTTACGATCACCATAAGTAGATTCCATTAACAAGACATCTGCGTGTTCAACAATTTCGGGGTCTCGTAACAACGCGGCACAGCTGTTTCCAAGATCTCCTGAAAACACCAGTTTCTTTTCGACACCATCTTCTTTAATAAATAATTCGACGATAGAAGAACCCAGAATATGTCCCGCATCACGAAAACATACTTCAACACCACTGACAACTTCACGGCGCTGTCCATAACTAAATCCATCACATAATGCCAGGGTAGCCTCAACATCCTCAAGTGTATAAAGCGGTTCAATTTCTGACTTTCCTGAACGCCGCCGACGCTTATTTTCCCATTCAGCATCTCGTTCCTGAAGAGATGCAGCATCTTTGAGCATAATTTCTAACAATTCACAGGTGGGGGATGTCATGTATAAAGATCCACTGTAGCCATCTGCTACCAGCTTTGGTAACCTTCC
>Ga0316205_10002435_pt1 | contig 19389 bp, 18 predicted proteins | sample 3monthpyrite_MG_FD_204941 | JGI IMG/M metagenome (GOLD analysis project Ga0316205, IMG submission 204941) | Microbial mat bacterial communities from mineral coupon in-situ incubated in ocean water Damariscotta River, Maine, United States -... | ecosystem: Environmental > Aquatic > Marine >... | reverse complement strand
AATCCGCTTATCTGATCGGTGGCACACATGGGTCACTCGCCCTTCCAAACCTAACCGTATGGAGCCAGCGGGATGGGCCGGACTGGTGGGCGCCGATTGACCAGACCCGCGTTCCGGTCCCGGCCAGCGACCCGCTGTCAGCGCAACTCCTGCATTTCGCAGAGGTGATCGCCGGGCGCGCGGAACCGCTGGTCAGTGCGCGGGACGGTCTGCGCGCTGTTCAGGTGGTCGAGGCGATCAAACGCGCCGCACAATCAGGCGCATCCGTCGGCATCCCCTGAAATTTGGCGATAGCCACCGCACAAACCTGTGCTAGCCTGCCAATGCGCGCCACGGCGCGTCGCGATAGGGCAGGGGGTGTCTTTTGGACCTGCCCGGCGTCCGCGCATCGACGTGAAACCCCGCCCGAAAAACGTGATGAAAAGGAGGCATCTGATGCCATCAGTGGGTGTTATCGGTCTGGGCGACATGGGCAGCGGGTTGGCAAAGAACCTGATCGCAAACGGCTTTGAAACATGGGGGCGGGATCTGATCGCGGCGCGCCAGCGGGCCTTTGGTGACATGGGCGGCCACATGGCAAATTCGACGGCCCAGGTGGGGGAAAACGCGCAATATGTCTTTGTCATGGTGATGAAGGGGAGCGAGGCGCACGAGGTGATCCTGGGTCAGGACGGTCTGGCCGGCAGCATGGCACCCGGCGGGACGATCCTGCTCACGTCGACCATCAAGCCGGCAGAGGCGCGCGCCATCGGCGCGGGATTGAAAGACACCGGGCTCAACCTGATCGACAGCCCGGTATCGGGCGGCTACCCCGGCGCGCAGGGCGGCACCCTGACCCTGATGTCAGCGGCCCCCGACACTGTTCTGGGCGATGCAAGGCCAGTGATGGAAGCGGTGTCCGCCGCCATTCACCACGTTGGCACTGCGCCGGGCGACGGACAGGTGGTCAAGGCGTGCCTGCAATCGCTGATCGGCTCCATCTTCTCGGCGACGTTCGAGGCGGCAGCACTTGCGGCCAAGGCGGGCGTGCCGGGGCAGGTGATCCTTGATGTGTTTTCGACCTCGTCGGCGGGGTCCGGCATTACCAACAACGCCCTGCAAAAGATCATCGACCGCCAGTTCGAGGGTACGGGCAGCCACATCAACACCATGCACAAGGATCTGACGATTTCCATGGCTCTGGGAGAGGAGCTTGGCGTACCACTTCACACCGCAGCCGCTGCGATGCAGATTTTCCACGCCGGGCGCACGCGTCATCCGCAGGGCGACAACTGGGTCGCCACCCGTGTGATCGAAGAGATCGTCGGGGCCGAACTGCACCGCGACGCCGCCAGGACGACACGATGAAACTGGGCGTCATCACCGACGGGATCAGCCGCGATCTGAACCATGCGCTGAGCGTCATGGACGCCTTTGACCTTACCCATGCAGAGCTGCAATTTGTCGGCGATGCAGAAGTCGGCGACCATACCGCCCGACAGATAGCCGAGATCGACATGATGCTGCGCGACCGGGGCAAACCTGTCTCCTGCCTGTCGCGCCACATCTTTGCCGGCATGACAACCGCGAATCGTCCCGGCGATGCGCTGCACACACAGCACATGGATGCGCTGAAACGGGTGATTGACATGGCCCATGTTGTCGGCAGTCCGCTGGTACGGATCATGACCCAGAAAAAGGAACAGATACTTTGGGGCAGGGGCGGTGCGGAAAAGTGGAACGTGGCCCACGGCGCGTGGGATACAATGGCCCCGATGATCGCACCCGCCGTCGATCTGGCGCGATCACACGGAATCACGCTGGTTGTGGAAACCGGCAACGGGACCATGGTCAATTCGAATTACACCGCCCGCAGGCTGATTGATGAACTGGACGCCAAGGACGCGCTCAAGGTGCTTTGGGATCCGGCCAACAATTGCTGGTGTCACGAGCTGGCCTACCCCGACGGGTACGAAGAGGTGAAGGATGGCTATCTGGGTCATGTTCACATCAAGGACGTGCATGTTGACACCCCGCGGGCAACGCTCGAGGTGCGCGAACTGGGCAAGGGGCAACTTGGCCCGCTTTTCCCGGCGATCGCGGATGCGTTGCAATCCGACGGATATGCCGGCGTGATATCGCTGGAAAGTGTGTATCACCCGGGCAACGGAGATTACGAGGCGGGGTTTCGGTCCTGTATCGCGCGGTTCAAGGCAATCTTCGGGCCTTAGCGCGCTGCGCGGGTCAGCGGTTGCCAAGCGGCCATTTGCGCGGCGCGCATACCGGTTTCGATCGCCCCCTCGATCAGACCTCCGTTGCGCGCCGACAGTTCGGCCCCGGCAAAGAACAGGCGGCCCGCAACCGGGTGCGACAGCGCGGGCGCGCCATAGGGCGGGTGCCTGTCCGGCGGCACCTGATCGGCGCGGGTCGCGGTAAACGGCTGGTCCGCCCAATCCATCAGGTGCAGCGCGGTGGGGTCAGCCGCTTGTGCCCCAAACAGGCGCACCAGTTGTTCGACGGCCGCTGATTTCAGCGCCTGCCCATCGTGGCGATGCTCAAATGGCACGCCGACAAAACCGAACAGGCCGTGGATGCCGGTCTCGGGATCACTTTGATCCGCGATTTCGACCAGCGGCCCGATCTGGCTGACAGCCCCGCCCGACAACCCCGCCGTGCGCCAGAACGAACACTCATAGATCGCCACAATCTTGGCGTGCGCGGCCATCCATGTCGGCCATCGGGCCAAGGCATCGCGCACCTCGGGCGACCACGCCGGGGTCACGGCCCACGTGCCCACAATCGGGCCCGGAACGGCGCATATTACGGCATCCCCGGTCCAGACGGTGCCGTCGGTTGTGGTGATGGTCGGGTTGCCCGTCAGATCAACGGCCCGCACAATCCGGTCAAGCCGGATGGCGTCGCCCGGCAAGGCCGCAGCCAGCGCATCCGCAAGCGCCTGAACGCCGCCACGAATGCGGGCCGCGTCGGCGTACCGATGGGCGAATGCACCGCGTCTTGTCTGACCGTGCAATTCGTGCAGAAAATCGCCGTCCTCGTATTGGGGGATCATCTGCAATCCCATCTCTGCCAGCAAGGACACGACCAGCGGCTGATGGTCCGGCCATATCCACGCCGGACCCAGATCAATCCCGCCCGCTCCGTGCCTTATGCTCAACGCGCGTCCGCCGATCCTGCCGCGCGCCTCGAGTGCGGTAACCTCATGTCCCGCCTGATGCAGACGCAGGGCCGCCGTCAGACCGGCCAGCCCTGCCCCCAGAACCAGAACCCGTTTCACGCGGCAGCGATCCGGCGCAAATGCCCCGTTTTGACCCATAACCGCGCACCATCTTCGCCAGCCGTCAGTTCGGTCTGTGAACCGGGGGCCAGACGCAACCAGTCCCTTGGGCCCAAACTGCCTTTGGGGCCGTTGATTTTACCTTCAAGCACCAGAACTTCGGCGCCGCCATCGGCAACAAGCACATGGCGCGTGCCGCCGGCCCACAGTTCGAGGCGTACATGTTCGCGCGCGTCCTCGAACAGGGTCGCGGTCTGGACACCGGTGCGTGTCACATCCGGCGCAGTGGCCACGGTGTTGGTGTCGATGCAGACGTGCTCACGATCTTCGGGGTCGAACTGCCACAGCTTGACAAAGATCGTCGCGCCGGGGTCCGAACGGGGTGTGTGGGACGAGGTCGGCGGGTTGCGCACATAGGTACCGGTTGGAAAATCGCCCTTTTCGTCCTGAAACACACCCTCCAGTACGATATACTCCTCGCCCCCGTCATGGGTGTGGGCGGCAAAGGCGCTGCCGGGTGCAAAACGGACAATGGTCGTGGCACGCGCAACCTCGTCACCGATGCGATCCAGCATTTTGCGTTCAACACCCGCCCCGGGCGATGCCCGCCACGGGTTGTCGTCATATGCGACGCACACGTCTTGAGAGAAGTCGGCATTCAGTTCCATGATCTGGCTCCTTCGGGGTTGCCTACTCATAGGTAGACAAATATAGCAAAGCTGCAATAAAAAGTGTATGAAGAGTCATATTTCCATTGTTTACATGGGAATTGTCAGAGACACGTATCAGGTAGGCAATTGTGAACACCAGAGCAACACTCCTGAATACGGCAGAGCAACTGGCGCGCAGCCGGGGGTTTGACGCGTTCAGCTATAGTGATCTGGCCGAACAGGTCGGTATTCGCAAGGCGTCAATCCATCACCACTTCAGAACCAAGGGCGATCTGTCGCTGGCGCTGATAACGCGGTATCGTGAGGTCTTTTCCGACCGACTTGCGGCCATATCGGCGCAGGATCCACGCGCATCGGGCAGGTTGCTGGCCTTTCTGAACCTTTACCGGGATGCCATGCTGGGCGGGCGGTCCTTGTGTCTGTGCGTCGCGTTCAGCGTGACGCAACACGCCTTGCCAGTCGACAGCAGGGCGCAACTGGCGGGCTTTCACGCAGACGTCACGCAATGGCTCGAAGTGGTGTTCCGGCTGGCACTGACGGACGGAAGCATCCGGGGCGTCACGTCACCCAGGGCCGAAGCACAGGCCGCACTGGCCGCCGTCGAAGGCGCACAAATCATGGCCCGCGCGGCGCGCGATGTGGCCCGGTTCGAGGCGGCCATCGACACCTTGCGCGCCCGCGCCATCTGAGACGCCCCGTCAGAAAAACACGCGCAACAATTGTGATGTGCTTTGCCGGCGAACCTGTGCAACCCTGTCCGGGTGGCTGAAACCAGGACAGATAAAATGCAAAAAGAAATCGTTGCGCTGCTTTCGAAGCTCGAAGACCGCAGCCCGACCTATGCCATCGTCGGTGACGTCGATCTGGTGGTTGTGCGGTTTGATGATGACATTTCGGTCTTTTACGGGCGATGTCTGCACCGTGGCGCGTTGATGTCAGATGGTTTCGTGCGCGGAAACAACCTGATCTGCGGCTTGCACGACTGGGATTACCGGCTGGACAGCGGTGTCAGCGAATATGCCAATGACGAAGCACTGCCCAAGTTCAAAAGCTGGGTCGAGGGCGACGACATTTGCGTGGATGCGGACGAAATCGGGTCATGGGCTCATGCCAACCCGCAACCTTTCAACAGAGACGCCTATCTGGGGCTCTATGCCGACACCGCCCATGGCACCGTCGAAGAACCCTATAATGGTCTGATCCGGCAATACGCGCGCGATGGTCTGTCCAAGACCGGACATCACGGCAAGGTCGACGCGATGGGCGTTCCGCGACACACGCTGCCGGATTGGGACGATATCCAGATCCTGACAGCGCAGTTGCACAAGCCGCCCTTGCTGGATGACACCACCGTCGGAACCGAAACCGTCATTGGCCCGAACGCGCAAAAACCCCTGCGCCTCGACATCCCGCTGTTCGTGTCCGACATGTCCTATGGCGCCTTGTCCGAACCGGCCAAGGTGGCGCTGGCGCGCGGCGCTGAACTGGCGGGCACCGGAATCTGTTCGGGCGAGGGCGGTATGTTGCCCGAAGAGCAGGCGGCGAATTCGCGCTACTTCTACGAACTGGCGTCCGCGCGGTTCGGCTTCTCCTGGGACAAGGTGGCACGTGTGCAGGCGTTTCACTTCAAAGGCGGGCAAGGGGCCAAGACGGGCACCGGCGGTCACCTGCCGGGCCACAAGGTCAATGGCAAGATCGCCGAAGTGCGCGGACTGGACGAGGGCGAGGACGCCATTTCACCCGCCCGATTTCCCGACTGGACAGACCCCGCCCAGATCAAGGATTTCGCGGACGAAGTGCGCGACCGTACGGGCGGTATCCCCATCGGCTACAAGCTCAGCGCGCAGCACATCGAAAAGGATATCGACGCGGCGCTCAAAGTCGGGGTGGATTACATCATCCTTGACGGACGGGGCGGCGGGACAGGCGCGGCTCCGATCATCTTCCGCGACAACATTTCGGTACCCACGATCCCCGCCCTGGCGCGGGCGCGCGCGCATCTGGACCGACTTGAACGGCATGACGTGTCGCTTGTGATCACCGGGGGCTTGCGCAAACCGGCTGACTTCGTCAAGGCGCTGGCGCTGGGCGCGGATGCCATTGCCCTGTCCAATTCGGCCATGCAGGCCATCGGGTGCATCGCCATGCGGGCATGCCATACCAACAACTGTCCGGTCGGTATCGCCAGCCAGAAACCCCATCTGGTCAGCCGTCTGGTGGTGGAAAAGTCGGCGCGCCAACTTGCCAACTTCTTTGCCGCAAGCACCGAACTGATGCAGGTCATGGCCCGCGCCTGCGGCCACGACCACCTGAACAAGTTCAACGCAGGCGACCTGACCACATGGAAAAGGGACATGTCCGACATCTCGGGCGTGGCATTCGGAGGATTGGCATGAGCGACCCACTTGACTGGATCAGCGTCGGACACACCAGCGATCTGCCAGAGGGGCGAGTCAAGACGGTCACCGCGCGCACCACCTCGGTCTGCCTGTCGCATTTCGATGGGCAATGGGCCGCGATGAACAACCATTGCCCGCACCAGCGCGGCCCGCTTGGCGAGGGGTCCATCGAGCGGGGTGAGGGTGGAAAATGCTGGATCCGTTGTCCGTGGCACGGCTGGGATTTCGATCCGCTCACCGGCAAACCGCCCGGCGGACACGAAGACAGCGGGCAGGAGATCTATCCCGTCAAGATCGAGGGCGACGAGATTTTTGTCGGGCTGACGCCGGAACCGGCGCATGTTCGCACTGTGTCCGATCAGATGGCCGAAAGCATGGTCAACTGGGGGATCAAGCACGTTTTCGGCATGGTCGGGCACTCCAACCTCGGGCTGGCCGATGCCATACGGTTGCGTGTCGAAGCGGGAGAGATGAAATATGTCGGTATCCGGCACGAAGGGGCGGCGGCATTTGCCGCCTCGGCCTATGGCAAGTTGACAGGTCACCCCGCCGCCTGCCTGACCATCGCAGGCCCGGGTGCGACCAACCTGCTGACCGGCCTGTGGGACGCCAAGGTTGACCGCGCCCCGGTCCTTGCGCTGACCGGGCAGGTGCAGACACAGGTGTTCGGCCCCGGCGCGTTTCAGGACATAGATCTCGTCTCGGCATTTGCGGCTGTCAGCAAATTCAGCCAGACGGTTCTGTCGACATCCAACCACTCTGAACTGGTGTCGCTGGCGATCAAGACCGCGCTGGTGCAACAGGATGTGGCACACCTGATCTTTCCCGATGACATGCAGACAAACCCGTCCGACAAACCCGCCAGCACTCCGGACGGACGCGTTGGGCAGACGGCCATCAAACCCTCTGACGCCGATGTGTCAAAGGCGCTCGAAATGCTCAATGCCGCCAAACGTCCGATCCTTGTGGTGGGTCATGGCGCGTGGTCTCACATGGCTGCGATCACGAAACTGGCCGAGGCGATGGGCGCTCCGGTGCTGACCACGTTCAAGGGCAAGGGCCTGATCGCTGACGATCACCCGAATGCGGCTGGCGTTCTTGGCCGTTCGGGTACGCCAATCGCGAGTTGGTTCATGAACGAGGCCGACCTGATCCTGACCCTTGGCACCTCCTTTTCCAACCACACCGGAATCGCGCCCGGGAAACCCATCATTCAGGTCGATTATGAACGGATGCAGTTGGGCAAGTTCCACGCGGTGGATCACCCTGTCTGGGCTGAAATCGGCGCCTTCTGCGAAGCCATCGCAGGCGGGGTCGACCGCCCGGCCGATGCCGCTGACCAGATCAGCGAATTGCGCCAGCGCTGGCGGATCTGGCGCGACGAAAAACAAACCCGGCTTGGCGAGGAAACGACCAGGGGCATTCATGCGGCGGCCATCTTTGCCGCCCTGTCGCGCGTCGCGCCCGCCGACGCCATCATCGCGGTGGACGTGGGCAACAACACCTATTCCTTCGGGCGCTATTTCGAAACCAAGGGCCAGCGTGTGCTGATGTCTGGCTATCTCGGGTCCATTGGCTTTGGCTTTCCTGCCGCAATGGGGGCGTGGGCCGCGACACAGGATTACGCGTGGCTGAAAGGGCGCAAGGTCATCTCGATCTCGGGCGACGGCGGTTTCGGGCAATACCCGATGGAGCTGACCACAGCCGTCAAATACGGCATGGACATCACACATGTGCTTTTGCACAACGGCGAGCTTGGCAAGATCTCCAAGGAACAGCGGTCAGGCGAGTGGCCGGTGTGGGAAACCAACCTGCACAATCCGTCCTTTTCCGCCTTCGCCAAAATTTGCGGCGCGCATGGTGAAAAGGTCGTGTCCTCGGACGCGATCGAGGCCGCGTTGCAAAAGGCACTGGATGTCGACGGCCCCGCGCTGGTCGAAATCATGACCGACGCAGAGTTGGTGTAGGGCGGACACTCCGCCCGTCGCCCCGCCTTCATACGCTGTTAACGGTCTGGACCGTGCGCCCTGTTAACCTGGCCTCCTGTGCATCAGCGGTGCACAGGTTGTGCACGGCCTGTGTACGGGTGGTGCATCGCCCATATCCCTTGTTTTTATGGCGTTAACCGGGTTTTCAGTGGAAACGGCCCGTTGGTGTTGCGCGCTCTAGCCGCTGCGCCCGTCAAACGCCCGCACGGTGATGCCTGCGGCCTCCAGCGTGCGGCGGACCGCGGCGGCAATGTCCACGGCTTCGGGCGTGTCACCGTGACAGCAGATGCTGTCGACAGGCGTCTCTATGCGGGTGCCGTCCTCGGTGATGATGGCCTGTGCCCTGACCATCTCGACCATCCTTTTTCCGGCAAGCTCCGCGTCATGGATCACCGCGCCGGGCTTGCGCCTGTCCACCAGTGTCGCATCCGCATTATAGGCACGGTCGGCAAATATCTCGCAGGCAAAGCGTGCCCCCAGACTGCGCGCCGCGCGTTCCTGCGCCGTTGCGGCCAGCACCATGATTATGGCGTCCGGATGTGCCGAAAGCGCCGCCTCAAAGCAGCCCCGCGCCATGTCTTCATTTTCCGATGTCATGTTTCCCAGCGCTCCGTGCAGTTTGATATGACGCAGTTCGGCCCCAAGACTGCGGGCCATTCCAAGGCTTGCACCCACCTGACAGCGAATGGAATTCTGCAATGATGTCAGTGGCATATCAATGCGTCTGCGGCCAAACCCCTGAATGTCGTCAAAACCGGGATGCGCCCCGATGCCCACGCCGCGGTCCAATGCAATGCCCATCGTTTGCGCCATCACATCCGGATCGCCGGCATGTGCTCCGCAGGCGATATTGGCAGAGGTCACCGTCTGCAACAGTGCCGCGTCATCCCCCATTTTCCAGGGGCCAAAGCTTTCGCCCATATCCGCGTTCAGATCGACATGCATGGCACTATTCTCCTTCATCGAGGGCCGGGTCGGTTGCCGACACAACCCCACCAACCAATTGATAATTCAGCAAATCCTGCATTGTGGACGGATCGCGAACCAGGGGCGTGACGGCACCGGACAGTTTGGCCAACGCGGTGCTGGCGCGCGCCTGAATGGCTGCGCCCTCATCGCGGGTGATAAAGGCGAACCGCACCACGGCCCCCGCCGGTGCCTGTGCCACACGCGGCAGATCACAGGGGATCACAGTACCAATCCGTGGGTATCCGCCGGTGGTCTGGCACTCTGCCATCAGCACGAACGGCGTGCCGTCACCGGTGATCTGAATGTCACCCGGCACGATGACTTCGCTCACGATGCTCAGCGCCTTGGGGTTTGAAAACCCCTCCCCGTCACTGTCCATCCTGACCCCCTGCCTGTTGGCACGTGGGTCACGGCGAAATTCCGTGATTTCAAAGCGTTCGCGGACTTTTGGGTCGAAATCCCCGGATTGCATACTGGGCACGACACGCACCGCACCGCCATTCAGGCGGGCCTCCGGGATCAGTGTCATTCCCACGTCTTTTCCCTTGTCCTGCCCCACGGGCAGGATGTCGCCCTTGCGCACCAATGCGCCCAGTCCGCAGGACAGATGCGTGGCGCGGGACCCAAGCACCGCTGCACTGGCAAACCCCCCGCCCACATGCAGATATCCATATGTCCCGGACCGCGTCGGCCCAATGGTCAGTTGCGCCCCTTTGGCCACGGCATGGCTGGCATTCCAGGCCAGCGCACACCCGTCAACCTGCGCGGCCATGACGGCGCCGGTCAGGGCAATGCGCACATCTTCGGTTGCTTCGAAGGTGCCGCCGGTTCCGACCATTTCGAGAACCGCCAAGTCAGGGGCCTGCCGCAACAATGCGGCCCCCTCGCAGACGGCATGTCTGTCCGCCGCGCCGCCATGGGTCAGCCCATGTGCCAGAAACCCCGGGCGCCCGAGATCCTGCAGCGCCATCGCAGGGCCGGCCACGCGGGCGATCAACCCCCTCATTCCAGCATCTCGCGCAGCGCACCACCGGCGCCGTCGCCATTGTGGGCCTCGATCCGTTCAAGCTCTGCCGCCGTGACAGAGGTGAACTGCACCTCGTCGCCGGGCGACAAGGGAAACGGCGTATCGCTGGACGGGCGAAAACAGGCAAAGGCGGATTGCCCGACGTGGCGCCACCCGGTCGGCGTGTCCTTGGTAAACAGGCAAATCTGGCGCACCGCGGCGACCAGCGCCCCGGCGGGAATGTTCGGCGACAGACCGACCTGCCGGGGAATGTTCCACGCCTCTCCGAGTGTCCCAAGATAGGGTTGGCCAGGTGCAAACCCCAACGTCAGAACACGCAACCGCGCCGACGTCAGATCAGCCTGCGCCTGTGCCACGCTCAGCCCTGCGGCTTCGGCAGCCTCGGTCAGTTGCGGGGCGCGTGGACCACCAAAAACAGCCGGTATCGTCCAAAGTGCGCGCCCGGCCGGGAGGGACGCCGCAGTCCAGTCCCGGGACCCGAGCACGTCACTCAATCGCGCACTGAGCCGATCAAACCCGTATTCGGCCAGATCCACCCGGAAAAACGCCGACACTAGGGTACTGCTGCTCTCGGAAATCTCTGGCCAACCCTGTGCGTCGACAGCACTGCGAAACGCGATGGCGGCCCGGTTCGCGGCGTCCGTTGCCGTATCGTCGAACGTCACCAATAGGCCATTCAAGCCAACGGAACGGATCGTCGGTACGAAAGGAGTGTCTTGCATGCCGGTCAACCTAGTCTCTCTGCGCCGGTGTGCAATTGCTAAAGCGGGTCACGCAACCACCGGTCTTCAAACGCCAGACGGGACACACCCGCCAGCCGCAGGACGCGATCCAGTTCCGCCTCAAGCGCGCGTTGGCGCCCCTTGCCCCAGCGCACGCCGCGTTCGGGCCAGACGGCACGAACACGCAACGTGTCATCGCCGCGAAAGGCCTTCATATCAATGCGGCCGACCACCCTGTCGCCTTCGAGAAGGGGAAAGACATAGTACCCGTATTTTCGCCGGGGTTCGGGTACGAAAATCTCGATCCGGTAGTCGAACCCAAACAGCCGTTCGGCCCGTTTGCGATCTCTCAGCGCGGGATCAAAGGGGCTGAGCACCCGCAGCCGCGACGTCGGTTCAATGCAACGTGTCGGACAATCGGGCAGATCGGGCCACGCATAGGCGGCCCGTTCCGAGCCATCAACGCACGTGACGTTCACCTGCATGATCCGACCGGCAGCGAAGGCACGGGCGCACCAGTCTTTCGCCTCGGCGGGCGTGATATGGGCCCAGAACGCAGCCAGTTCGCCATGGGTGGCAAAGCCCAGACGAGTCAACGCCTCGCGACAACACCAGTCGATGGTTTCCGCGTCATCCGGTGCGTTTCCTACTGCTGTCCTGTCGATCACCCGTTCTGTCAGATCATAGTATTTCTGAAATCCCTGCCGGTTGACGACGCTCAATGCGCCACTGCGCCAAAGGTATTCCAACGCCGTCTTTGACGGATGCCAGTCCCACCAGCCACCCGACCCGCGCTTTTCGCCCTCGCCCACGTCCCCGGAACAGACAGGCCCGCGTTCGCGGATCATGTCCAGAACCGACTTGAACCGGGCTTCGAACCCCTCGCGCCGCCATTCTTTCCAGCGGCTGCGCAACAAGGCGGCGTCGCGCTGACGTCGCATGTGCCAGTAGGGATAGAAGGCGATTGGCACGACAGCGGCGTCATGGGTCCAGTGCTCGAACAGCGCCCGGTCGCGTTCGTACAAAAGTTTTAACGATTTCGGCCGATAACGTGGCCGACGCGAAAACAGGATCAGATCGTGGGCGCGGGCCACCGTATTGATGCTGTCCAGCTGGACAAAACCCAATCGCTCAATCAGCGATAACAGTTCGGCCCCATGTGCCGCCCCCCGAGGGGATTCTGAAAGAGCATGGCGATCCAGAAAAACGCGCCTTGCGGCGGTGTTGCTCAGGGTAAAGGGCGTCAAGGCCGTCGGTTACGGCGCAGGGTGTCGCCATAGGAAATCTTTGGGGTCAGCGTGATGTGCTTTGGTTCGGTCGCTCCGGCCAGATTCTCAAGGATGATGTTGGCGGCGGTGCGCCCGATGTCGAGGCGGCAGGCGTCCATGGTGGCCAGACGACGCGGCAATCCATCCAGCAATTCGACCCCGTTGAACCCGGCCAGTCCGATCTGACCCGGAATTTCCACGCCCTGTTCGATCAGGTACAGCAACCCGCCCGCACCAATCATATCGTTGGAATAGTAGAGGAAATCCAGATCCGGGTTGGCATCCAGCATTGCCTTGGTCATCTCGCGGCCCTTGGCCAGGGCCGACCCGCCGGAATAGAAATCCCGCGCTTCAATCTCGATTCCGGCCTTGGCCAGAACCTCTGTCAGACCTTCGAACCGCTTGCGTGCCCGGTGGTCGCGCGGCATCGAAGTGCCCATGAACCCGATCCGGCTGTAACCCTGTTTCAGGATCGCGCGCGCCATCTCCTGGCCTGCGGCGCGGTGCGAAATGCCAACCATGTTGTCGACCGGATTGCCGTCCGTATCCATGATCTCGACCACTGGAATGGCGGCATTCCTGAGCATGGCGCGGGCGGCATCAGAATGTTCAAGACCGGCAATGATGACACCAGATGGCCGCCACGACAGCATCTCGTAAAGAACACGCTCTTCCTTGTCGCGCATATAGTCGGTCACGCCGAACACCGGTTGCAGCGGCGTTTCCTCGAGCACCTGATTGATACCTGTCAGAACCTCGGGGAAAACCATGTTTCCAAGCGAAGGGATGATCACAGCGATGAGGTTCACATGCTGCGAGGCCAGCGACCCTGCGATTTGATTGGGCACATAGCCAAGCGTCTTGGCCGCTTCGAGGACTTTGGCGCGTGTGGCTTCACTGACGTCGCCACGGTTGCGCAGAACCCGGCTGACAGTCATTTCGGAGACACCGGATGCGGCGGATACGTCGCGCAATGTCAGCGGGCGTGGGGCGCGATCGGTCAACTGCAATCCTTTGAATTCGTGGTCCCATGAGTTATCGCCAAAAGCAACGGGATTTCAAGCGTCCCGACGTGAAATGGACGCCCACAGGAGGTGACAAGCCGAATGAGACGCAGTAATGGAAAGGCACGCGACCCCGTGGCTCAACTGGATAGAGCAGCCCCCTCCTAAGGGGCAGGTTGCAGGTTCGAATCCTGCCGGGGTCGCCAAAAATATATAAAAAACAATAAGTTATGTGATAACTTGACCAGATCGGCTTGCGAAATTACTGTTTCACATACCTTACACACTTTCACAATTTGCGGCAGCTGATCCTTGGCAACCGAAAAACATACGATTCTGGGCGGAAAAGTTCATATTTACCGGCGAGAAAACAGCCCGTTTTGGCAGTGCTCGACATATCTAAATGGTAAGAACCGACGTGCGACGACTAAGGAAGACAGCCTGAAGCTTGCGAAAGAATTCGCTGAGGATTGGTACCTTACGTTGCGCGGGAAGCACTCTCGCGGAGAGCTACCGAATGAACGTACGTTCTCTTATGCAGCAGACAAGTTTCTGCAAGAATTTGAAGCGGACACAATGGGCGAACGCAACCCAAAGTGCCTGACAAACCACCAAAATCACGTTCGGTTGCACCTGAACCCGTTCTTTGGAAACTTGGGCTTGTCTGAGATTTCAACAACGAAAATTCAAGAATACCGTCTAGCCAGGATGCAATCGACCTACAGGGGGAAGCATCCTGCGGCAGCAACGATCCAAAAAGAGACGGTCACGCTGCGCATGACATTAAAGGCTGCAGTACGACATGGTTGGCTCGCGCACATGCCCGACATGTCAGCTCCATACCGGAGCTCAACCAAGGTCTCGCATCGTGCTTGGTTCTCGCCAGATGAATACAAGCAGCTGTACACGGCCACACGGGCTAATATCAAGGCCATGACCAATGGAAAACACCGCCACCTTGCCGAGCAACTGCACGACAAAGTTTTGTTCATGGCAAATACCGGTATTCGTCCTGACGAAGCCAACTGGCTTGAATACCGCGATGTCGAGATCGTCGAAGATGACGCCACCGGCGAGACGATCCTCGAAATCGAAGTGCGCGGTAAACGCGGCTTAGGTTATTGCAAAAGCACCGAGGGTGCTGTTCGTCCATTTCAGAGGATGGTTGAACGCAACCAGCCGGGATCGACCGACCGTCTCTTCCCAGCTGATCACAAAAAGCAGTTCAACCGAATATTGGAAGAGCTAGGTTTGAAGTTTGACCGTCAGGGCAATCGGCGCACACTCTACTCGCTTCGCCATAGCTATATCTCATTTCGGCTGCTTGAAGGTGCCGATATTTATCAGATAGCCAAGAACTGCCGAACAAGTGTTGAGATGATCGAGAAGCACTATGCAGTGCATCTCAAGAACAGTCTTGACGCCTCTGCTATCAACGTGCGACGGACAAAACAGTCCAGTGCAGTTCGTGTTCGACCCTGATCAGATGAGATCGCTTGGAGATTGCGCAACCTAACCCCTAAAGCGCTACAGAATGGCTTGTATAGTGTCAAAAAATTGGGGCCGCACCCTTTGTTGATTTTGGTCGTTACGCCGCTCTGCGCGCAAATTTGGGCGTCTCAGAGTGTCTTGACGGTCTAGCCCTCATGTCATCGAAACGCTTCTTAATGTTTTTCTCGCCTATTACTTCCCCGCGTTCGATCTTCTCCCGCGCCTCATCAATCATCGCATTCTCTTCAGCGGTGAAATCAATGACCGGAAGGTCTGATTGCGTTGTAACATCGAGTAACGTCTCCCCTATTGCGCGCTGGGTTTCGAGAGGTAGTTCGATGATTTTGGTGACGGCTTGAGCGAATACAATGTCCATAGGGTTTGATTAAATAACTGAAATCTAACACAGAAATGAAATATTGTCAGTGTCTAGAGAGCTCGAAGCCATCAGTGGATTTCACAATCGAAACAGGTTGTGGTCAAGACAACCTCTTAGTTGAATCTGCGAAGGGTTGTCTGTTCACAGACCCCTGGATACGTCGACAAGTAAGGATGTCCTTTAGCCTTTGAAAAATTTTGAAACCCCTTCTTCTTAGTATTTTTCTTTGGGTCTTATTCACTGAGTGTTCTTAGTGGGAAAATATTGCACACCCAGACGTCACTTGATTGCACATCTGTAAGTGCAAATTTTGCTCATCTGGATGTGCGCCTTTTGTTGGCTGGTGCCTTTGTTGCCACCAAAAACAATTCGTAGAGGTTCGGCTTTCCAAGCCCTTTGCGAGTTACTTTGATGAACTGCTTCGCCTCCAGCTCCTTGATGTGGGTGTTCACACTCCTTCGTGAAATCGAGAGATCATCGGCCAGGCGATCTTGACCGGGGAAGCACGAGTTGTGGTGCCATGCGTAGGACAGAAGCATCGCATAAACCAGTTTCGATCCTTGTGAAATTTCCGTGGCGCGAAGGATCGCGTTTGGCACCTGAGTGAACCCGCCCTCGGTAAACACATCACCACCACGGATGATGATGTTTTTCTCCTGGATCGCTGCGCCGAGGGATTTGATTTCCATCTCTGGATTATACCCTACGGATGTCCTGATGCCGGTTTTGGTTGTCGACACTCTCGGGCTTGAAGCGCATCGGTTGAGTCGCTTCACGATACTCGGTCTGTTGTCCATCGCGCAGGGCGAGCGCTTTGTTCGCTTCGGCCTGCATCTCGAAACTCCGAACAACTCGGTCGATTGTTTTGAGCGCTTCGTCCGTTGAAGCAGCACGCTTTCCGATCTCCGTTTGTGCATCGGCGAGCTGGCCGCGTAGAAATTCAATCTCACGATCCTTGTCGGACATGCGCGCGCGAACTTCGTCGAGCACTGTTTCGATCTCCGATGTTGTCTGCACCTGTTCGAACTGGTGCGCACTAGGTTCGCGTGCATTTTTCCCAGTAGCATGCATGGCTTCGGGTTCGAACACCTCCGCACTGGTGCGAACGGGTTCAGCGTGGTTCGCGTGCTGTTCATTGTTCGTCACTGCGATTTTCTCGGATTCTGGCAAGGTCTGAGAGGCCGAACCAGCGTGAACTAGTTCGGACGGGTTCGCGCCCCGCAACTCGATTTCTTCTTCGACTTTTCGTGTGAGAGACGCCTTCTCAATCTGCCAGCGATAGCCCCAAGGTGTGTCTTCCTTACGGGCAAGAACATCTCCATCCGGCAAGCCCGATGATCGCTCCGCCCACTTGCGGATCGTCTTTGGGGTACGCGTCAAGCCAAGTTCGGCGCAATAGACAACCGCTTGCTCGACACTCAACCACTCCTGTTCGAACGGGTCTGCACCGGTGCGCGCCGGTTCGGGGTGGTGCGAACCACTGTCGCCTCTATTGTGGATAAAGTGATTTCTCATATGCAGAAATTCTAGCACACACCAATGTTCGTATCCGTTTATGAGAAAGATTAGACCTTATGGGGAAATAAAAAAGCAGGCGCTCAACACGCCTGCCTTCAGTCTAAAAGAGCGAGAGTTGCTTTGGCTTGCCATCATCCAAGGCATGCAACCAAGCCTCTACATAGGCAACCGGGCCACCCGCTGCATCGATGTGCACTGGCCGAACGAAGTGCGACCGATACCCAGTCTCGGAAATCGCGTGAGCTGTCTTATCTGCCGACACAATCTCAAGGCGCCCTGTTTCATCTCCCATCCATGCTTCACACCATCGCACAGTGAGTGCCTGGCCGTGCCAGTCTAGCTGATACACCTCATAAATTGGCTCTGGCCGGGCAGGGGACGCACCTGGTTCATCAGTCGCACCGTCGAGCTGCGGATCGAGGGCAGGGGCGTCTTGCTCTTCGTTTCGCCTCTGTAGTTTGTTGGCCCAAAACCCGAGATGATGCGCTGGCGTGTGCCACACTTCCCGCAATTCAAGCGACAGGGTGTTGCCTACAACCACCTCGGCCGGAACGTGCCAGAGGGCCAGTTGGATGTAGCACATGAGCGCCGCCAGCCGATCCACATCGATACACTGTACCCAGAGCTTGTCAGCCGGATTGTGCCCAGCTTTGATCAGCATCTTTACCAACGCCAGTACCATACCCCCTGCGCCACAGGCCGGTTCCTGCATGGTGATGAAGGGCTGGCTGTCGAGTTTGGAAAGCTGATCACTGAAGGTCATCCGCGCCATCATCTCTGACAGCTCAGGTGGCGTGAAAAATTGCCCGGCATCTTTGTTGGCAATCTCCAGCTCCATGTATAAGGGGCCGAGCACGTCGCGCGGTGCCTCTTCCAACATGATGATCAGGTCACCAAGCAGCTGACTAAACGCCTTTTGATCCTCTGACTTGTATCGCCCGATGATCTCCAGATATTCATCTTCCCGCACCTGGTCTTTTTGGAGGCCATTGTACAGCGCGCAGGCGGCCATGGTCACAAAATCGCGCCACACCTCATAGCGGTGCCGATAGGGCGCAAGTTGTTTGAAAGAACAAAGGAAGGCCGCACGGGCCTCCCGTGGGTCGTCTAAGGCCATTGCCTCGTCTCCTGTGTTTGAAAGGGATCGAGACTGGCCACACCAGTCTCAAGGACTGGTGCACGCCGACGAGGCGTGTGTGGCTATGGTGCCACAGAGCCGAAAATTGTCAAAGAAGCAGGCAATTTCGGCAGGCAAGTGGATTTCGCATGCAAGGCGTTATTTCACATTCCCGTGGATAATTTCACTAACTCAGTAGTTTAGTGTTTCACCGGCTTCTGGCCGCGGATACGCTCAGCCTATGAATTTCTGGTGGGTCAATCACAAGCAAACATCACGCCAAGAGATCGCAGGAGGTTACCTGTGGTCACCTAAAAAGATGAGCAATGGTGCTCGCAGCCAGTATTACGAATTTATGCGTGAGACCCGGCCGGGTGATGTCGTTGTATCTTTCGCCAATGCCCAAATCGGTCACTATGGCATTGTCGCGGGGTTTCCGATCAGTGCTCCAAAACCTGATGAGTTTGGAAGCGCCGGCGAAAACTGGTCCAATGATGGCTGGCTCGTTCCGGTTTCCTGGCAAGCGGTAGGACAAGCCTTCAGACCCAAAGACAATATCGAACGCCTGAGACCTCTTCTTCCCGAGCGTTATGCGCCAATCCAAGCAACCGGCAACGGCAATCAGGCTGCCTATCTCACTAAGATCGATCAGGGCCTTCTCGAAGAACTGATGCACCTAGGCGCTTTTAATCCCGAACCTGCGGCTGAAGATCAGAGCATTGCCGATGATGAAACCATCATTGAAGGCATCGAAGACAAGATACAGGCTAACATCGAGACCGACGCTACGCTCGATCAGACTGAAATCGAAGCAGTCGTCAAAGCTCGAAAGGGGCAGGGGGCCTTTCGACGGAACGTTGTGCAGATCGAGTCGCGGTGCCGCGTGACGGGTCTGGAAGACAAGCGCCTCCTCATTGCGAGCCACATCAAACCCTGGCGCGCCTGTGAAACTGCACAAGAGCGCCTCGACGGTGCCAACGGGCTTCTACTGGCGCCCCATATCGATCGGCTTTTCGATATCGGCCTCATTTCTTTTGAGAAGAGTGGGGGTGTCCACGTCTCTGGTACGCTTGATGCACAGACGAAGGATTGTCTTGGGCTATCACGGGCGATCGCAGAGGGTGTCGGCGCCTTTTCAGGCGCCCAGGACGCCTATCTCAGCTATCATCGAGACAGCGTTTTTCTAGCATAAGAGCCCCAGTTTACACTCTGACCAGGTTCGCCGGGCCAGATCATGTCCGGATGCTTTTCATGAACCCAGTTGTAAGGCAGGCCGCTCGTGCTTTTTGCGATCTCGCGCGCCTCTTCAGCAGTTTCAGCCAAAGCGTAGCCCCATCGGCTTGGATGGCGTTCTTCGTCTCGGCTGGCTTCAAGTTTCCATACAATCATGCCGGAAGTATCTGCGGTGTTGGTTAATGAAAGATGAGGACCCTTCAGCACATATAATGGACCTGTCACGCTTTCGTGCCGCTCCGATTGCTCATTTAGGCGGCCTTTCTTTCGAAAGCCAATGGGCTTTTCCAACCGAGCGCTGAGTGTTTGCGGCGCGGATTGTAGAAGCC
>Ga0316205_10002434_pt1 | contig 19390 bp, 16 predicted proteins | sample 3monthpyrite_MG_FD_204941 | JGI IMG/M metagenome (GOLD analysis project Ga0316205, IMG submission 204941) | Microbial mat bacterial communities from mineral coupon in-situ incubated in ocean water Damariscotta River, Maine, United States -... | ecosystem: Environmental > Aquatic > Marine >... | reverse complement strand
TCAACCAGATTACTCCAATAAGCCATGGCTTTTGGTTTGTTGGTTTTCACCAGATCATTACCCTTGGAGTACAGAATAGCTAATTCAGAATCCATTAGCCTGATCGCGTTCTGAATTTCCTGTTTTGCACGCATTTTAACGGCACTTCGCCAGTAACGATAAGCATTTTTCCAATCATTCTCATTGTAGGCCAGGCGCCCTTTTTTCTCATATTCAATTGCGACGGTATTTTTAACATTCCGACTATACTGGCTGATTTGGTTCGGCAGATATGCGCGTTCTTTTTTCAGAAAATCAGCCCAGGTTTTGAACGCTTGTTTTTTATTGTTTATGGCATAATCCGACTGCCCGGAAATATACAATTTATAAAGTTCGCTGATTTTTCTATTTAATGACTTGGCCTGGTTTCGATATTCACTACGATGCTTGCTTGATACGGCCATGGATTTAAGTTTTCTGGCGCTTATTTTATAATTACCACCTAGATAAAGTGATTGAGCTTCTTCCAGTTTTTGCTGAGAAGTTCTTCTGCTAAAACGTGTGTATTTTATTGGTTTTGGCGTAGTTGGTTTTACGCTTTCAACCGGTTTAGCGAATACGGGTTTGTTTTCGAGTGGTGCAGGCTTAGCGACTTTTGCTACCGTTGGGGTAACAGGTTCCTCAGTAGGGGTAATTTCCCATTCTGGAGCTTGAGTAGCAACCACTTGCTGCTCATTGGTAACAGGTGCAGGTGTTTCAACGTTCCAATTAGTTTGCTTACTACGTGGTGTGACATAGGCTTGCTGGCTTTGAAGTGGCTCAGCTTTGTCAGGTTCAACTACAGGCGCAGTTGTTGTTTTCTGGTTAGCTTTAGCTTCAAGATAAGGCATGGTGTTGATCGGCTCAGGCTCAACTCTATTAGCTACATTAACAGGATCAGCCTTAACCGGTAGTGTACCGCCCTGCTCCCTTACATCTTTAATCGCGGTTTTTAAGTCAGGTTCGTCCTGGATCAACGTTAATACAGCAGCCAGTACCATGACGGCTGTTAACGACAGAAGAATATATAAATTTCGATGCGAATTCGTTTTAGCAATTTCTGGAACCGGTTCTTTTTGCTCCTTTGTTGCTTTTAATTGATTCGATATCGGAAATTTCGATTCGTCCAGTTGATCGTCATTACTGGCGGAATCTTTTCTGAGTTGGTGTTGATTACTCGTTTTTTCTTCAGGTTGACCTTCTTTGATTTCCTGAAACTTGTAAATCACACCCGCCAACCTGATCTCATCGCCATGTGAGATAACCACACGCTCCACTTTGTGTTTATTAACGCGTATGCCGTTAAGGCTGCCTCTGTTTTCGATGATAATATTGTGATTACTGCGCATGATCAACGCATGATTTCTCGATACGTTTTTATCATTAATCACCATGTCACTGGTTAAGGAACGACCAATGGTAAACGGGAATTGAGTAACCTCAATTTTTACAGAGCCATCCAGGGATTCGAGAAAATAACTGACCTGAGGGGCTTTTAAGTCAGGACCCGTCATGCTGTCAAAGGTCTCTGGTACAATACTGAGTGTGGGTACATTATTATCTTTCACGTTACATCCTTGTTTGTTCGCTGTTTTGTTCGTTTAAGCGCTTCAATGGTTTAAATAGTAACGACGACCTGTATTAATCAACATATGAAAGCCGTGTGGCTTAATATTCTGATTATTTGTACTGAGTAGTGTCACTTCAAAAACAGTGCTGTTACTTGAATCTGATTCAGGGGGTAATATAGATTGTTCTTGAGAGCTGTCTGACTTATCTTGACTATCATGATCAACACATGAAAGACCATTTATTTTGCCAGCGGCTATTGCGTAAACTTTTTTTAACGATCCTGATGTCATAATTTCTATCTGCATGTTCCGTTGCGTGCATAAATTTTAACCTGACTGCCTGAACAGAACAAGTCTATCAACAAAAAATTATACCCGGACTGTGAACTTGTTCCGCCTTGTAAGAATATTCCTACAAATAATTGCAAACAATACTGACATCAACTGGCTTATAGATTGCGTACACTCATATTTCGTTTAACGACGACTTGTCAGGATGACCGACTATCAGTCAGTGGACGATACAGCCCCGCCTTAGTGCGGGGTTTCTCGTTTTCCTACCTCATTACTACTATATAATTCTTCATTGATGATTCATATAATCAAGCATCTTTACACAATTATTGGACATTTTTATGAATATTCTGGTGACGGGAGCCAATCGAGGCTTGGGTTTGGCCTTTACATCACATTATCTTAATCAAGGTCACTCAGTATGGGCTTGTTACCGCTCAAGCCCTGGGGGACTCAATTCTCTAGATTCAACAAGGCTCACCCTGCTTCAGTGGGATGTTAGCCAAGCCACCCGTCCGGAAAATTTATCGCAACTTCCTGATAAAATAGATCTGCTAATAAATAATGCCGGAGTTTATGGGCCTGCTAAGGCGATGGGACAAAGTCTGGATGCGATTAAGCCTGAAGACATGATTTCAGTATTCGATATTAACTGTGTAGGCGCCTTGCGCATTGTGCAATCGGTAAAAAATAAGATCATAAGCGCTGGTGGCATCATTGCCAATATCAGCTCCAAGATGGGTTCTTCGGCCGATAATAGTAGTGGCGGTTGTTATGCCTATCGCGCTGCCAAAGCAGCCATGGTGATTGTTTCCAAGTCCATGGCCATGGATCTCAAACCAGTGGGTGTCCAGGTGATTACGTTACACCCCGGATGGGTACGTACAGATATGACATCACATACAGGTGAAATTGATGCTGAAACATCTGTTAGTGGAATGTGTGGCGTTATCGAACGTATCGGTGAATACGAACCTGGTGCTTTCGTGGGCTGGGATGCTGAAGTGATCCCCTATTAACCTATCAGGATGCAAGCACAGGAAATTCTGTGTACCTCAACCGTTAAATCAAGGTTGATGACAGATTCCGTCTTACTCCTGAAGGCTGTTATTACAGTTAACGATGAATCTCGCTATCTCTGTAATGAGAGTCCAACCAGCATTTTGGTAAAGCTTCTCCGGATAAAAAGCTCAAATCAGACTTTTTAAAAGTTTCCGGGTCTTGTGCTTCTTCACCATGATTATATCGGCCTGTTAATTCGTCAATGAACGGATTAGTCAGGTCATTCGTTGCCAGTACTTCTACCAGCTCCCCTCTACTTCTCTCTTTTAACAACATATCGACCTCCTGGTTGCTGTGAGCGGTTCACAAAGCCATGAGTTTTATAGTGCTAAAGACAATAATCCTGATCCTTCTGAATTAAATATAGCTTATAAATTGCTCGCTTACTACAAGCATTACCTGTTAAGTAACACGCAAAAAATAGGCCTATTAATATAAAAACAACCATCAGCGTTTATGAATTACTATGAGTCATTCCCAGCCAGGGTATCCGGTTGAATTCTTTTTATAACAAATAAATTGTTACCGTAACTCCAGGATGTGTACCCTGCAATTTTTGATAGAACAGCAATGGCCTTATCATTAAAAAAACTGACATGCGTAGGATCATCTTTGTATTCCCAGGTGGCAAAGTGCTGTCTGGCTCCTTCCAGGGGTAGCTCAATAAATGTATTGGTTAACAAGGTGGAAAATATCATAATACCATCATCAGACAGCACCTTATCCAACTCAGTAAACTCCTGCCATAGATCAGTAATATGTTCGATAACTTCAATGGAGATAATGACATCAAACTGTTCAGTATAATGCTGGTCTTTCAGATAACCGGTGGTCATGGGGTCCAGTGGGGTGATGTCAAAACCGCGGTTTTTAAATTGATCGGATAACTTGCCTGAGCCTGATCCAAAATCAAGTATTCTTTTTGGCGTTCCCTTGTGACGCAAAATCAGAGCCAATAAGTCCTCGGCTCTATCCACCCAGAACTGCTCATCCTGATTGTCCCACTGTTGCTTGTAATGTTGATCAGCTTCTTCTCCGATGAGCGTTTCATCCGTGAAGATTAAAGAACAAAAAGGGCAAAGATAAAAAGTCCTTTTATCATGAAAGAATTCAGGAGAATTAGAAGCACAAATTTTGCAATTCATTATTGTATATATTAATTCATGGAAAATTAATACTGACTATAACACGGAATTTTATTGAGGATTATCGAATGGCTTTAAAGACACTGAGAAGACTTAATCAGTCAAATTAAACTGATGGTATAGAAATTGGTCGGGGCGAGAGGGTGAGAAGGAAATAGATGAATGTCCCAATGGACATTCATCCCGACGAACGCCCTAAGCCTATGGCGTGGGCCGGCAATCCGATTGCCAGTAGTGACTGTATTTGTGTAGTGATCTAACTGCGACAGGCTGATTGGATAGTTGTGAAATTGGTCGGGGCGAGAGGATTTGAACCTCCGACCACCGGCACCCCATGCCGGTGCGCTACCAGGCTGCGCTACGCCCCGATGACTGCTTAAACTTGAGGCTGAATTCTATCAGATAGGGTATTTAAAAAACAGCTTATAGAAACAGGAACAGATGATCTTTCTGGTTTGTTACTGCTTGAGGATTTGTAGTATTTCTTCCAGCTCCTGACGCATCTGTCGAACAATTTGCTGGCTTTGATTGCTATCATCTTTCGCGACATCACCAGACAGACGTTGGCGTGCTCCACCAATCGTGAAGCCCTGGTCATAAAGTAATCCACGTATTTGACGAATCATGATGACGTCATGACGCTGATAATAACGACGGTTACCGCGTCGCTTTATCGGTTTGAGCTGTGGAAATTCCTGTTCCCAGTACCTAAGTACGTGCGGCTTTACACCGCAAAGCTCGCTGACTTCACCTATGGTGAAATAGCGTTTACTCGGGATTGCAGGAAGTTCACTGTTGTTCCCCGCTTCCAGCATATGCCTCTACTCTTGCTTTTAGTTTTTGCCCTGGGCGAAAGGTTACTACGCGTCTGGCAGTAATAGGTATTTCCTCGCCTGTTTTAGGGTTTCTTCCGGGTCTCTGGTTTTTATCCCTGAGATCGAAGTTGCCAAATCCAGATAATTTTACTTGTCGTCCTGTTTCCAGAGCACGACGAATATCTTCAAAGAAAATTTCTACGAATTCTTTCGCTTCACGCTTGTTAAGCCCCAGTTCTTCAAAAAGGCGTTCTGCCATATCAGCTTTGGTCAATGCCATAGTCTAATCTCTTAAAGTTGCACCAAGTTCTTTTTCTAGTTTAATCACAACCTTGTGGGTTGCATCTTCAACTTCCTGATCTGTAAGAGTGCGCGAAGATTCCTGTAAAATCAAGCCCAAAGCAACACTTTTTCGACCAAAATCTACGCCATCACCGTGATAAACGTCAAAAATTCGAATATCCATAAGAATTTCCGGTATTTCCGCTTTTATAGTATTGATGATTTGTAAGCTACTGATCTCATTATCAACTACGACTGCCAAATCACGTCTTATAGATGGATACTTTGATAACGGCATATATTGGGGTAACTGAACACCTGAAATGGCATTCCAGTCAATTTCAAAACAATAAATATCATTTTTTATCCCAAGTTTTTGAAGCACTTGTGGATGAAGCTTCCCTAGCCATCCAACAGTTTCATTGGCCTTGGTGATTCGTGCAGACTGACCAGGATGCAGGCTGGGATGTTGACCGGTTTCAAAGCTGAATTGTTCTTTTAGTCCGGTCATTTCGAGCATCGCTTCTACATCACCTTTCAGGTCATAAAAGTCGACTTTGCGAGATGCTTGCGCCCATTGCTCATCAACTATCGTCCCACAGACAGCGCCAGATATAACATTTTTTTGCTTTATTTCATTATCTTGCAGAACAAACTTAAGACCGTACTCGAATATTTTAACACGCTCTTGTTGGCGCTTGAGATTATAATCTATCGTCTGAATCAGACCTGTCCATAGGTTGGTACGCATAACAGACATATCCGAAGAGATGGGATTCTCCAGTTTTACGGCGATGTCTTCAGGGGTAATAATCGCCTGAACTTCCGGGTCTACAAAACTATAGGTTATGACTTCCTGATATCCTCTGTCGAACAAACGCTGATGAATATCATCCTGTTCCATCTCCATTTCTGACACAGCTTGCATCTGAATGGCGCCTACAAAGGCCTGGGTTGGCAACCGATTGTAGCCGTATATCCGCCCTAGCTCCTCGATCAAGTCTGCTTCTATGGCTATATCGAACCGGAAAGCGGGTGCAGTGACTTCCCAACCGTGATCATGTTGACGGACGTCCATACCCAAACGAATCAATATATCCTCTATTTGCTGATTATCGAGTGTGACGCCCAATATACGATCGATCTGTTTTTTACGCAGTAATATGCTGGCGTTAACTGGCACATGCTCATTAGACTCAGCCATTTGAACAGGGCCTGCACTACCACCACAAATATCTACTAACAACTGGGCTGCCCTCTGCATGGCTAACTCTAATTGCTGGGGATTCACTCCACGCTCAAAACGATGTGAAGAATCTGTTTGCATGCCGAACTTTCTTGCCTTACCAGCAATAGAAACGGGCTGAAAAAATGCACACTCCAAAAATATATCAGTCGTGTTTTCGGTAACAGAACTTTCTAGCCCACCCATGATGCCTGCCAAGGCTAGCACCTTCTTCTCATCAGCGATAACCAGCTCATCACTGCTGAGTTCTATTTTCTTATCATCCAATAACGTTAAGTTTTCGCCGGCCTTAGCTTTACGAACAACAATACCGCCTTCAAGCTTCCCCAGATCAAAGGCATGCATCGGATGACCCAGCTCCATGAGTACGTAATTAGTTACATCAACGATGGCACTCACAGGCCTTAACCCAGACTTGATTAAACGCTCCTGCATCCAGTCAGGTGTTTGTGCATCATACTTAATGCCTTTGATAATACGACCCAGATAGCGTGGGCAATCTTGAGGTGCTTCAATCGTGATCGGTAAAACATCATCAATCACTGGTTCGAGTGACGAAAATGATAATGGCTTGAGTTCAGACTGATTGAGCACAGCCACTTCTCTGGCTACACCGACAACACTTAAGCAATCACCTCGATTGGGGGTCAGGTCAACTTCAATAATCCGGTCATTAAGCTTCAGGTAGTCACGTATGTCCGTACCTATAGGTGCATCTGCTGGTAACTCCATCAATCCGGCACTTTTCTCTTCCAGACCGAGCTCACTAGCTCCGCACAACATACCAAAGGATAAAACGCCACGCAGTTTGGATTTTTTGATTTTGAAATCACCCGGCAAGCGCGCACCTATAATAGCGGCCGGTACACGCAGTCCTGCGCGTACGTTACTGGCGCCACAAACGATTTGTAGGCGCTCATCTTCTCCAGTATTCACCTGGCACACCCTGAGCTTGTCGGCGTCCGGATGGGCGCTGACCTCAACCACTTCAGCGACAAGCACTTTGCTGAATTCAGGTGCGGCAGACTCAATGCCATCCACCTCAAGACCCGCCATCGTTAATTGTTCAGCCAGTTCAGTCGTTGAGATATCGGGATTAACCCAATCTCTTAACCAGGATTCACTTATTTTCATTATTTACCTTTTTATATACCAGGGTCAGTATAATTATTTTCTACACTTCGCATGCTGCGAGAAAAAATATTTATCTTATTTAAATTGCCTGAGAAAACGTAAATCATTCTCAAAAAACAGTCGTAAATCATTGACGCCATACCGAAGCATGGCCAAACGTTCTACGCCCATACCAAAGGCATAACCAGAGAATTTCTCAACATCCACATTGGACATTTCAAACACACGCGGATGCACCATGCCGCAGCCTAATACTTCAAGCCAACCCGTATGACTACAGACTCGGCAACCTTCGCCAGCACAAATAACACATTCCATATCTACTTCTGCTGAAGGTTCAGTAAAAGGAAAGTATGAAGGCCTGAATCTGACAGCTAGTTCTTTTTCGAAAAACAGCTTCAGGAACTCAATAATGATACCTTTCAAGTCTGCGAAACTAACGTCTTTATCAACCAGCAGTCCTTCAACCTGGTGGAACATAGGCGTGTGAGTAACATCTGAATCACACCGATACACACGCCCAGGGGCTATGACTCTAAGCGGCGGCTCATTGTTTTCCATGACGCGTATTTGCACAGGTGAAGTATGCGTTCGCAATACGGTATGTGCATCAAAATAAAATGTATCATGCATGGCACGAGCGGGATGATGCGCTGGTATATTGAGCGCTTCAAAATTATGGTAGTCGTCTTCTATTTCCGGTCCATGGGCAATGGTAAAACCCATTTTGGTAAACAAGGCTTCTATACGTTTGAGCGTTCTGCGAACCGGATGAGCACCTCCGCTCGCCTGACTACGCCCAGGTAAAGTGACATCGATTGTTTCTTGCTTAAGTTGTTTATCCAGCTTTGCTGATTGCAGTGATTGCTTATGCGCTTCAATATCCGCCTGCAAAGTCTTCTTGGCTGCATTAATGGCTTGTCCGGCTTTAGGACGTTCTTCAGCCGACAACGATCCCAGCTGTTTTAACAATTCAGTGAGAGAGCCTTTTTTTCCCAGATAAGCCACTCGTACTTCATCCAGTGATTGTAGGTTGTCAGTAACAGACAGTTTTTGCTGGGCTTCTTTTAATAATGAATCAACATCAATCATGAGTTTATCTTTTCAGTTTTTTTAAAATAAAAAAGGGGAAAGGCTTTAAAACCTATCCCCTTTTTACAGGACTAACCGAATACTGCTTTCGGTTGAGTGCTATTTACAGACAGGCCTTGGCTTTCTCCGCAATGGCGGCAAATGCAGGCTTATCAAAAACAGCGATGTCAGCCAAAACCTTTCGGTCTATCTCAACACCGGCCTTTTTAAGGCCGTTGATAAGACGGCTGTAAGACAGTCCATTTTCACGTGCCGCAGCATTGATACGCGCAATCCATAATTGACGGAATTGACGCTTACGTTGGCGACGGTCACGGTAGGCATATTGACCTGCCTTGATAACCGCTTGCTTGGCAACGCGAAAAATTTTGCTTCGGGCACCATAATAACCCTTGGCTTTCTTTAATACTTTTTTGTGTCTGGCGTGAGCAGTGACGCCGCGTTTTACTCTTGGCATTTCAATACTCCCGCTTAAGCGTAAGGCAACATACGACGAACCATGGCAACATCTCTGTCATGGACTTCCATCGGACTGCGCAACTGACGTTTACGCTTGGTCGGCTTCTTGGTTAAAATATGTCGACGATGCGACTGGTTTCTTTTAAAACCGCCTGATCCAGTTCGCGAAAATCGCTTCGCTGCACCGCGGTTGGTCTTCATTTTAGGCATAACACTAACTCCGCATTCATATAGTTAAATTTATCAGGTATCGGCCGCTGGTTTTGTCGATTTCTGGGTAAAGCCTTTTTTAGTGGGTGCTCTTGGTCCAAACACCATCACTAATTGCCTACCTTCCATCTTTGGACGTTGCTCAACGATGCCGTATTCAACAAGGTCAGCTTCTATCCTATCCAGCAGTTGCATGCCGAGTTCCTGATGGGCCATTTCACGACCGCGGTACCTGACGGTAACCTTGGCCTTGTCGCCATCCTCTAGGAAACGTATAAGGTTGCGTAGCTTTACCTTATAGTCGCCAATGTCCGTACCTGGACGAAACTTTATTTCCTTAATCTGTATCTGCTTCTGTTTTTTGCGTGCAGACTGAGTACTTTTCTTTTGCTCAAATCTGAATTTTCCATAATCCATGATGCGACAAACGGGGGGTTCCGCATTCGGCGACACCTCCACCAGATCTAAACTGGCATCACTTGCAATTTGTTTTGCTTCCGAAGTGGGTACAACACCGACTTGCTCACCATCTGCTCCGATCAACCTGACTTCTGGATAGGTGATCAACTCGTTTGTACGTACTTTGTTTTTTGCTGCGATTTGGCTAGTCCTCTAAAATAGTTAAGCCGCGGCTCGCAATTTCGGTATTGAGGAATGAAGCTACTTCATCAAGGGACATCACTCCCAGATCCTCACCACTGCGTGTGCGCACGGCAACAGTACTTGATTCCGCCTCTCGGTCACCAATGACCAGCAAGTACGGAATACGTTCAATTGTGTGTTCGCGGATTTTAAAGCCTATTTTTTCATTTCTCAAGTCCGAAATGACATTAATTCCCTTATTTTTCAAGAATTCATGGGTATTTTGCACTGCATCATGCTGTTTATCAGTAATATTCATTATAACAGCCTGAACTGGAGCCAGCCAAAGTGGCAAATTGCCCTCATAATGTTCAATTAAAACACCGATAAATCGTTCCAAGGAACCCAGTATGGCCCGATGTAACATCACAGGTGTCTTGCGATCCCCTCCTTCGGCGACATAGGTGGCATCCAGGCGCCCTGGCATGGAAAAATCCACTTGCATTGTACCGCACTGCCACTCACGACCCAGGCAGTCACGCAACACAAACTCGATTTTGGGACCATAGAAGGCCCCTTCTCCTGGTTGTAGCTTCCAGTCCAGTCCTTTGTTATTCAGGGCCAGTTCTAGTGAGTGCTCGGCCTTGGTCCACAGCTCATCACTTCCCACGCGCTGTTCGGGGCGCGTCGATAAAGCCACGGCTATGTCTTCAAAACCGAAATCTTTATAAACCTCATAGACCAGATCAATAAAGCTATCCACTTCGCCCTGGATCTGATCTTCTGTACAAAAAATATGCGCGTCATCCTGGGTGAAATTCCGCACACGCATCAAGCCATGCAAAGTACCAGAAGGTTCGTTACGGTGGCATGAACCGAATTCAGCCATTCTCAACGGTAAGTCACGATAGCTTTTCAGCCCTTGGTTAAACACCTGAATGTGGCAAGGACAGTTCATTGGCTTGACTGCATAATCGCGATTTTCGGAATGCGTAGTGAACATCATGTCACTGAATTTTTCCCAGTGTCCTGACTTCTCCCAAAGTGTGCGATCAACTATTTGCGGCGTGTGAATTTCCTGATACCCATGATCTTTGAGCTTACTGCGAATGTAATGCTCAACAGCCAGGTAAATGGCCCAACCACGTTCGTGCCAAAACACCATGCCTGGTGCTTCTTCCTGAGTATGGAACAAATTCATGCGTTTACCGAGGCGGCGATGATCGCGTTTTTCAGCTTCTTCCAAGCGCTTCAAATAGGCTTTGAGATCTTTTTTATTGGTCCAGGCAGTCCCGTAAATGCGTTGCAGCATTTCATTATCGGAATTACCTCGCCAGTAGGCGCCTGCAACTTTCATCAATTTGAAGGCTTTTATCTTGCCAGTACTAGGTACATGTGGCCCACGACACAAATCGATAAAGTCTCCCTGTCGATAGAGAGAAAGCTCTTGGTCTTGAGGAATACTTTCTATAATTTCAGCTTTATAAACTTCGCCCATATTACTGAAAAAGTCGATGGCCTCATCCCGAGACATCACACTACGATCAACCTTGATATTTTGTCGGGTTAACTCCAGCATTTTTTTCTCAATCGCTACCAGGTCTTCAGGGGTAAATGACTCTTCATAGGAAAAATCATAATAAAAACCGTTCTCGATGACAGGGCCAATGGTCACCTGGGCCTTCGGGAATAACTCTTTGACGGCTTGAGCCAATAAATGTGCAGTTGAGTGCCTGATAACATCCAGCCCTTCATTATCACGTTCAGTAATGATGGAAAGACTTGTATCATCAGAGATCAAATGGGATGTGTCGTAGAGATGATCATCAATTTTGCCCGCCAAGGCTGCTTTGGCTAAACCAGGGCCGATGTCAGCGGCAATGTCTTCAATAGTAACGGGATTGGCAAAAGTACGTTGACTACCATCTGGTAGTGTAATAACTGGCATAATATTACCCTCTTTCTCAGTGGCGACCTGTACGCAAGGCCGCTTGTTGTCATAACAATCCACACGCAAGATTGTCAGTAAAGTAAAAACGGCGACCCATTGGGTCGCCTTTTAGAATTTGGTAGGCACGAGTGGACTCGAACCACCGACCCCCACCATGTCAAGGTGGTGCTCTAACCAGCTGAGCTACGCGCCTGAAGAGCTGTGTAAGATACGTAATAAGACGTTAATATGCAAGTACTTTTGTAATGGGATTAGGGGTTTTTGTGAAGCATAATTTACCAATAGCACTTTAGCCATGGGGAAATAAAAACCACCTTACGTTAATTTTTACTTCTACCACCCCACTACAATTACATCTATTATAATTTTAAAGTGGCCATTTAGTTAACAACCAAACCACTAAATATGTAATGTTTACTGGATAACCTCTTTTTTTTATTGCGTTATTAACAATCAAACTGGACCAATTAAGGGTAAAGATATGTGGTTTTTTGCCGACAAATTATATACTCATTACTTTATATTCAGCCTCAAACTCTATGTTCAATAATAAGCTAAACATCGCGGTCATCTGGTTAGTCATGATGTCCTGCAATACAGTGCATGCAGGAGAACTTCTTGTCGGTGGTTCGGGCACTGATATTTCTACCATGCGCATATTAGCCAAGGCATTTAAAGGACAAAATCCGAAAATAAATATCAAGGTACTGCCTAGCCTGGGTAGTAGTGGCGGAGTCAAGGCATTGGCTAAAGGCCACCTTCATATTGGATTGACATCCAGAGCACTTAAACCCAAGGAACGTGTGCTTCCACTCAATGCCTACTTATATGCAAAAACACCTCTGGTGTTTGCAACAAATAAAAACAATCAGGCCGACTCACTATCATCGAAAACTTATTTCAAGGCCCTTGGTGGCACTCGTCAATTTTGGCCAGACGGCCAATTGATCCGTCTGGTTTTAAGACCCATGAGTGATTCCGATACGATGATTATCAATAAAAGCTACCCTCAGAGTAAAGCCACCGTAAAGCAAGGTTATTTACTGAAAGGAATTCCTATAGCAGCGACTGATCAAAAAGCCGCTGTATCCCTGGAATCTATCAAAGGGAGTCTAGGAACCACAACATTGTCACTGATTCAATCTGAAAAAAGGTCTCTAAAGCCCCTTACACTCGATAATGTAGCTCCATCGATAAATAATCTTGCCAATGGAAGCTACCCCATGAGTAAATCTTTGTATTTATTATTACCTGAATCTCCTGATCAGGCAGCAATTCAATTTACTAAATTTATTCAATCCGAAAAAGGCTCTGAAATTTTGCGACAAACCGGACATTTACCTATTCCATTCAAGATAAAAATAGATAATGAAACATAAGTCCAGTCGCCGTCTAGAGCGCATTGCCAACATAACATCCATTGCTGTGGCAGCCTTGTTTGCCTTAACCATTCCGATCGGGTATTTCCTGGTTAGTTACACCCACACCACACTATTACTTGAGGAACAGGCCGAAGTCGCTGCTCATGCTGTATCTGAAATGGTGTATGAACAACCCAAGTTCTGGGTGTACCAGGAAAACCGCATTACTGATATGGTACTGATCTCCAACCGCGGACGCACAGATAGGCATTTCTCTGTACTAAATCAGAATAATGAAGTCGTCGTTAACATTGGAAAGCCTATCACTTTTCCAAAACTAACCGTTGAATCAACTATTACAGATAACGGGCAAAAAACCGGGACCATACAAGTCTCTGAAAGCCTTGCGCCGCTATATTCGACTACTCTATTTGTTAGCTTTGCAGGCTTGTTAATTTCCTGGCTGATACATTATCTTCTCAAGGTTTTGCCATTCGCCCGATTAAGAAAAGTATTACATTCTTTAGCCATGTCACAACAACAACTACGATCAGAAATTAAAGAAAAAGAAATCGCCCTGCAGGACATTACGTCGATGAGCGAAGCCATGCGTCATCAAGCCATGCATGATGCTTTAACAGGCTTGCCAAACAGAGCTTATTTTAATGAATTCGCAGAAAAACAATTCAATCATATATCCAAAAACGATCAGTTAGCGATACTTATACTGGACTTAAATCGTTTCAAGATTATAAATGACAGCCTGGGCCATCAGGCAGGTGATGAGCTATTAAAAAAGGTGTCCGTTCGCTTACAATCAGCACTCTATAAAAACGCCTTCCTTGCACGATTGGGAGGAGATGAATTTGCCATGCTACTTCACGTAGAGAACAGTGACGAAGCCATTCTTCAATGTAAAGCGATCAGTGAAAATTTACATCAGCACATTATGCTGGAAGAATATTACATTGCTGTGCATGGTAGTATTGGCATCGCTTGTTACCCGCAGCACGGCAATACTATATCTGATTTAATGCGCTGCGCAGATATGGCCATGTATCAAGCTAAAGCCAGTGGTGACCTGTATTGCACTTATAGTAAATCTTTTGATAAAAACAGCCCTGATATGTTGTCTCTTACTGCTGACCTTCGACAGGCTCTCGATAACAGGGAGCTTTTTCTGGTCTATCAGCCCAAAGTTGAATTGATTTCAGGGCGCCTCATAGGGGTAGAAGCTTTACTGCGATGGGATCATAAAGAGCATGGTTTTATATCGCCTGAAATGTTCATTCAACTTGCTGAAGCGAGCGGAATGATCAATGACTTGAGTAAAATGGTGATGCAAATGTCACTACTACAAGTATCAATGTGGCGCCAAGCTGATCTTAATATTAATATGGCTATTAATATATCAGCACGCAATCTTCAGGATGAAAGTCTCGTTCCTTACGTCAAATCATTATTGGATCAGCATCAAGTCAACCCCGAACAATTAACACTTGAAATCACTGAAAGCAATATCATGATAGATCCGGAAAAGGCTCAACGACAAATAGCTTCACTTTCCCAATGCGGTATTAAAATTGCCGTTGATGATTACGGAACGGGTTACTCATCATTAGCCTACCTAACCCGTTTGGAGATCGATGAATTAAAAATAGACAAGTCTTTCGTCTTGAATATGTTACACAGTAATGATGACCGGGTAATAGTACATTCCACGGTAGAAATGGCACGCAAGCTTGGCATTACCGTGGTGGCAGAAGGTATAGAAAACCTGGAGTCTGCCAATTTGTTACAGGAATTTGGTTGCAAATTTGGTCAAGGTTACCACTATTGCAAACCTGTAAAAGCGATACAACTGATGGATTTTTTAAAGTTAGACGCTTCACCAGTAAATCACCCTGCAACAGCAACATAACTAATGATTACTTAAACTGCTCGTTTACCACTAAACCCAAGGTTCTCTTCCTTGATTTCTTTTATTTTATTTCTGATAACTGCCGCCTGCTCGAATTCCAGGTTTCGAGCATGTTCATACATTTCTTGCTCAAGTGCTTTAATTTCTTTTTCCAGTTGTTTGGGTGTCATGGAAGCATAATGCATCACTTCTTCTGCCACCTTGGCATACTGACTTGAGCTGGAGGAAGAAATACCATAAGCACCTTCCATGACATCTGCAATTTTCTTTTCAACACCTTTTGGTGTTATGCCATGCTCTTCGTTGTGGAGCACTTGTTTTTTGCGGCGTCGCTCGGTTTCACCGATGGCACGTTCCATTGAGCCCGTCATTTTGTCTGCATAAAGAATGGCCTTACCATGAATATTTCTGGCTGCCCTGCCGATGGTCTGAATCAAGGAACCTTCTGACCTGAGGAAGCCTTCTTTATCCGCATCGAGTATAGCCACTAGTGATACTTCAGGCATATCCAGGCCTTCGCGTAACAGATTAATACCCACCAGAACATCAAACTCGCCAAGCCGTAAATCACGAATAATTTCTACACGTTCAACCGTCTCAATATCAGAATGTAAATACCTGACTCTTATGCCATGTTCATTCAGGTAATCAGTCAGATCTTCTGCCATTCTCTTAGTGAGCGTGGTAATTAATACACGTTCATTAACTTCTGTACGTTTATGAATTTCTGACATCACATCATCGACCTGTGACGTTGCTGGCCTGATTTCTATTTCTGGATCAATCAACCCTGTTGGCCGCACCACCTGCTCAACAATATTACCGGAATGTTCCAGTTCGTATGCTCGGGGAGTAGCGGATACAAATATAGCCTGTGGTGCTCGTTTTTCAAACTCGTCAAACCGCATCGGTCTGTTATCCAGAGCCGAGGGTAATCTAAAACCATATTGCACTAGGGTTTCTTTTCGTGAACGATCACCTTTGTACATACCTCCGATCTGCGGAATGGTGACATGACTTTCATCCAGTACCAGCAAGGCATTTTCAGGTAGATAATCAAACAAGGTCGGTGGTGCTTCACCTTCTTTACGACCAGACAAATAGCGAGAATAATTTTCGATCCCTGAGCAATAACCCAGCTCCAGAATCATCTCTATGTCATATTGTGTACGTTGCTCCAGACGTTGGGCTTCGACCAATTGATTGGTGTCACGTAAATGAGCCAGGCGTTCTTTTAGCTCGACCTTAATAAGTTCGATGGCATCCAGCAACGTCTGCCTGGGGGTCACATAGTGCGACTTAGGGTAGATGCTCAAACGCGGCACACGCTTAAGTACTTCTCCTGTGAGGGGGTCAAAATAGCTAAGGTTTTCCACTTCATCGTCAAACAACTCGATTCTAACGGCATCTCCATCTGATTCAGCAGGGTAAACATCAATGACATCTCCCCTCACCCGATAGGTCGCTCGATGCAATTCAACATCATTTCGGGTGTATTGCAATTCCGCCAAACGACGTAAAATACTGCGTTGGTCAATGGGATCCCCACGATCGAGATGTAACATCATTCCTAAATAGGATTTCGGGTCGCCCAGACCATAAATAGCTGAAACGGTGGCCACAATAATGGCATCTTCACGTTCCAGTAAGGCCTTGGTAGCAGACAGCCGCATTTGCTCAATATGCTCATTAATGGATGCATCTTTTTCGATAAACGTGTCGGATGCAGCAACGTAAGCTTCAGGCTGATAATAGTCATAATAGGAAACAAAATATTCTACGGAATTTTCGGGGAAAAAATCCTTCATTTCGCCGTATAACTGGGCTGCCAGTGTCTTGTTGGGCGCCATAATCAGGGTAGGACGCTGCTTCTCCTGAATGACGTTGGCGATGGTAAATGTCTTGCCAGAACCGGTTACTCCTAACAAGGTCTGATGCAGCAGTCCATCGTCAAGTCCTTCCAGCAGACCTTTTATGGCTGCCGGCTGATCGCCAGCGGGCTTAAATTGGCTAAATAATTTAAAACTTTTGCTCATAGGGATTCTGTCGCGCCATTCTTTACAGTATTATTACCAGTACTTATTAACTTTGAATTCAAGACTAGGGACTTATTGTGGACATAAAGCTGTCTGACCGTGTTAAACGTGTAAAACCCTCTCCCACTCTCACGGTATCCGCCCATGCCGCTGAACTACGCGCAGCGGGTAAGGACATCATCGGCCTGGGTGTCGGAGAACCTGATTTTGATACCCCGGATCACATCAAGAACGCTGCTATCGCCGCAATAAACCGTGGCGACACCAAGTATACAGCAGTCGACGGCACTCCAGCACTAAAACAGTCCATTATAAACAAGTTGGGCCGCGATAATAAACTTGAATATCAGCTCGATCAGGTTTTGGTTTCATCCGGTGGTAAGCAAAGTTTCTACAATCTATGCCAGGCCTTATTAAATGAGGGGGATGAAGTCATTATCCCTGCACCTTACTGGGTTTCTTACCCTGATATCGTGCTACTCGCTGATGCCACTCCTGTGGTTGTACTGGCTGGAAGTGAGCAAAACTTCAAAATAACCCCCGAACAACTGGATAATGCGCTAAATGACAAAACCCGGTTATTTGTCATCAATAGTCCGTCAAATCCGACCGGCGTGGCTTATAAACGTAGCGAACTGGAAGCCCTGGGTGAAGTTCTCAGGCGATACCCACACGTCATGATCGCCACGGATGATATGTATGAACATATCCTTTGGATGGATGAGCCTTTTTCCAATATATTAACAACCTGCCCCGATCTCTATGACCGCACCATCGTGCTTAATGGTGTTTCAAAAGCTTATGCAATGACAGGCTGGAGAATTGGCTATGCTGCAGGGCCAGCCGAGCTGATTCGTAGCATGAAAAAAGTTCAGTCACAGAGTACTTCCAACCCCGCCTCCATATCGCAGGCAGCAGCACAGGCCGCACTGGATGGAGATCAGTCCTGTATACAAACAATGCTCACTGAATTCAAGAAACGACATGAGTACCTTGTTGAGGCATTAAATAGCATACCGGGCTTTAAGTGCCTGCCAAGCGACGGCACCTTTTATTCATTCCCCGATGTATCAGAGGCTATTGCTAACACCGATGGTGTGACAAATGATCTGGAATTCGCTGAATACCTCATCAGCAATGCTGGGGTCGCTATAGTACCAGGATCGGCATTTGGTGCGGAAGGCTACATAAGACTATCGTTTGCCACCAGTCTGGAAGTGTTGGAAGACGCGATCAACAGAATAAAGCAAGCACTTTCCTGAATAGAGCGCGCTTGAATAATACCTGGAAACTATTGACCATTAGCAGAACAATCAGTAAGATAAGCGCCCTGAACTAATCCCCAATAGCTCAGTTGGTAGAGCAACGGACTGTTAATCCGTTTGTCCCTGGTTCGAGCCCAGGTTGGGGAGCCATTTTCCTTCATTCGAAGTACCTTTACGAACTAACTAATCGCATTAACTTACTTCGGTAACTACACTCAATACTGTGCTTCCCTTTAAACTTAGGGAAACACCGTATGTATCTTCAAATACTAGGGTTCTTAAAGGTCTACTCGTTACTGATCCAGAGTAGCAACAAATTCTTTCAAATATTCTTTAAAATCTTCCCCCAAATCCTTATGGTTTATACCGTATTCAACTGTGGCAGCCAGATAACCTAATTTACTGCCGCAATCGTAACGTTTGCCCTGATATGAATAGGCATAGACATCCTGATCTGCCATGAGTGCTGCAATTCCATCGGTGAGTTGGATTTCACCACCAGAACCTTTTGGAATATTTTCCAGGTAGTCAAAAATTTCCGGGGTCAGAATATAGCGACCAACAACGGCGAGATTTGATGGCGCTTTATCGGGAGAAGGTTTTTCGACAATGGCTTCAACTTTTCCTGTACGTTCGTCAACTTCAGTGGTCTTAACAATACCGTATTTATGCGTTTCAGAGGGATCCACTTCCTCTACCGCCACAATGCTGTTTTGCACTTTATCAAACAGGTCGCTCATTTGAGATAAAACCGGGTTACGGCCACCATAAATCATGTCATCAGCGAGTAAAACCGCAAAGGGCTCATCACCAATAACCCTCTTGGCACAGTAAACGGCATGTCCAAGACCCAATGGTCGAGATTGACGAATAGCAACGGCAGTAACATGCTCTGGCAGGATATCTCTAACCTCTTCTAACAGGGATAATTTACCGGCTGCTTCTA
>Ga0316205_10002433_pt1 | contig 19391 bp, 17 predicted proteins | sample 3monthpyrite_MG_FD_204941 | JGI IMG/M metagenome (GOLD analysis project Ga0316205, IMG submission 204941) | Microbial mat bacterial communities from mineral coupon in-situ incubated in ocean water Damariscotta River, Maine, United States -... | ecosystem: Environmental > Aquatic > Marine >... | reverse complement strand
ATGGCATCATTAAGACACCACCCAAGAGCTCTCGCCTGCTGCCTGGTGTAACCCGTGATCTGATTGTCGAGTTAGCGAAAAACAATGGTATGCAATGCATCGAAGCCAACTTCTCTCGCACAGAACTCGAAGCAGCCGATGAGATCTGGATGAGCAGTTCGATGAAAGAAGTCATGCCTATCGTAAAACTCAATGATGAAATTGTTGGCGATGGCAAACCGGGAACTATTACCCGAAAAATGTACCAAATATTTCAGGACTATAAGGCCGAACTCAAACGCGACCTTGATTAAGCCAGATTGACTCAGCTTTGAGTACTCCAAAAACCTATAGCTAAGATTATGATGAAAGACAACGACGACACACTTTTCGAATTTCCCTGTGATTTTCCAATCAAAATTATGGGTAAAGCGAGTGAAAGCTTCGAAAAAGAAGTTGCACTGATCATTCGCAAGCACATCTCTGATTTAGCTGACTCCGCGATCACACGTCGTGAAAGTACAAAAAGTAATTATGCGGCATTAACGGTAACCATCACTGCGACCAGCCGCGAGCAACTGGATTCTATCTACATGGACCTTACCGCTAGTGAACATGTCATCATGGCCTTGTAGACGAGGTTCACTCACATGTCCATCAGTAAGTCCACTCTAACCACTTCCGATTTATCTTCACTAGTGACGCGCGATCTTGGTTTGCGTAGTTACCAGCCGGTCTGGGATGAGATGCGTGACTATACTCAAGACCGTGATAGCAATAGCGCCGATCAAATCTGGTATTTACAGCATGAACCTGTCTATACGCTTGGCTTAAACGGTAAACGCCATCACCTGCTCCAGCAAACAGATATTCCAATTGTACCCGTCGATAGAGGTGGACAGATTACCTATCATGGCCCAGGCCAACTCATCGCTTACCTGCTGATAGATATCGACCGGCTTAATATTGGAGTTAAAGAGCTAGTCTCCGGAATTGAACAGGCGATTATTGATTACCTTGCCGATTTTAATTTACTGGCTGAGCGTATACCCGGTGCACCCGGCATATATATCGATGGTGCCAAGATAGCCGCGCTTGGTTTGCGGGTTAAAAAAGGGCGTACTTATCATGGACTCTCGCTGAATGTAGACATGGACCTATCCCCCTTCAAAGATATCAACCCCTGCGGCTACGCGGGCATGCCCGTCACGCAACTCACTGATCTTTTGGGAGCGAAGTGCCCAACTCAGGAGGAAGTTAAATCGGCATTACATACCCATTTATGTCGCCAATTAGGCTACAATGCGACCTAAATCATTCAAGTAACTTCCTGGCACTAACCTGGCATTACCATGAAAGACACCCCGAACGAAAATGAAGTCCTGCCCCAACCCGCCAATCCTTTAAAAGGCGAGAGTAAAACAGCGCGCATCCCGATAAAAGTTGTCCCTAAGGATCAACCACTTAAAAAGCCAAACTGGATTCGCGCCAGGGCGCCTAATTCACCCGCTGTCGCCAATCTGAAGACCATTTTACGCGAGCATAATCTGCACACCGTCTGTGAAGAAGCAGCCTGCCCCAACATCGGTGAGTGTTTTGAGCACGGTACCGCTACCTTCATGATCATGGGAAGTGTCTGTACACGCCGCTGCCCTTTTTGTGATGTTGCCCATGGTCGTCCCGATCCACTCGATACCAATGAGCCGGCTAATCTTGCGACCACCATTGCCGCGATGAACTTAGGTTATGTTGTGATTACATCAGTCGATCGTGATGACTTGCGTGATGGTGGCGCAGAACACTTTGCCCAATGTATCGCGGCAATACGACAGGCTTGCCCAAATACCAAAATTGAAATCCTTACACCCGATTTTCGTGGCCGCATGGAAAAGGCATTACCGATTATCACACGTGAGTTGCCTGACGTATTCAACCATAACCTGGAGACCATTCCAAGGTTATATAAAAAAGCCCGACCAGGTTCTGACTATCAATGGTCACTCGATCTAATCAAAAACTTCAAAGCAGAAAATCCTCAGGTTCCAACTAAATCGGGACTCATGCTCGGCTTAGGAGAAGAGCTGGATGAGGTTAAAGAAGTCATGCGCGATTTACATAAACATGGCTGTGATATGTTGACTCTTGGACAATACTTACAACCTAGTCAACATCACCTCGCGGTCGAACGCTATATAACACCGGATGAATTTAAAGAACTCGAAGACTATGGCTACACACTTGGGTTCAAGAATGTCGCGAGTGGTCCCATGGTACGTTCATCTTATCACGCAGACATTCAGGCCAAAGACGTTAATAAATAGATAGACCAGGAGATATACATGGAAGTCCTCATCGGCAAGATCATCTCGACATTGATTCTACCTCCTGGTCTGATGATTTCGATGATCGTAACAGGCGCCCTGTTAAAACTGCGTTTCATTCGCACGGGGCAATCCTTTATTTATGCAGGTATTGGGCTTCTAATCCTGCTCAGTTTACCCATTGTAGGCAACAGCCTGCTGAGCGCCACACAAAACTATCCTGCACTCACTGAAGACAATATACAAAACCTGAATGCAAAGGCCATTGTTATACTTGGGGGAGGACGCTATGCCGATGCGCCCGAGTATAACAAAGACACCATTTCCCGCTGGACCCTGGAACGTTGCCGTTATGGTGCTTACCTTCAACGCAAAACAAAACTACCTATTCTTGTAACAGGCGGCTCTGTATATGGCGATAGAGTCTCTGAAGGTGAATTAATGAAACAGGTTTTAGAGGAGTCATTTATATCAGTCGTGCACTGGGTAGAAGGCGAAAGTCGAACAACCTATGAAAACTCTACTTATAGCTACAAGATGTTGCAGAACGACAACATAAAGGACATCGTGTTAGTCACTCAGGCTTTTCACATGTCACGCTCAGTGGAGGCGTTTGAAAGAGCAGGCTTCAATGTCACACCTGCGCCAATGGGATTCACAACACCATCAACGCGTCCTATTTATTTCGATATTCTACCTACTGCGAGTGCTTTATCAAATAGTGCAAGGGCATTGCATGAGTGGGTGGGAAGACTCTGGTACAACCTTCACTTTTACTAAGCTCCTGAAACGGCGCTAACTGCGTTATGAATAAACTCGAAACTACTCACTTACCTACTTGTAAGCTCCGTTTTTCTCGTCTATTCACGCCTTGTCATCATCCGTTTGATGAGCTTAGTTTCTTCCTGAAACGGCGCTTAATTTATCGCCCTTCGTAAAGGATGCGCCAGCTACTGTCTTTGTCCTTGCTGAGATAGATACGTTTTCTGACTTCACCTTTGTAATTATTAGACTGGTACTTCTGAACAAAACGCGCCACTACCATGGGCATGCCTGAACTGGCTTGTTCAGGGTAATAAAATAGCGAAAGCTCGCCTAAGCCAATCTTCTGATAGGTTTTTTGTTTTGCCACGCGCGACTTGTACTGACGCCAGCTGTGAATATCATGATTGCCACTCCAGAAGTCGTCCGCATAGTGACTTAGGTAACGATCGACATCAAGGCTCTCCCAATCCACGCGCCAACGTTCGATTGATTTCAACACTTGTGATCGAACCTGGTTCCATTGCTGCTCATCTACCCACTCTATCTTATCGGTAATGATCATCGGTGTTTGCCCAGGTTTAATCAGGTGTCTGATTTTCTGTAAATCAATATTCGATAAAACGACACAGCCTTCGCTGTCAAGGGGAGGTCGACTGTAATAAATTCTGTCTGTACCGTGTAACCAAATGCCATCCCCGGTCTTGCCCAGTTTACGATCCAGGGCATTAGGGTAATTAGTTGGAAAGGCACCAATACCGTATTTTTCTGGTAATTCGTTATCGGGTATCTCTGAGGTAATAAAATAAACACCTTCCGGAGTTCGCAAGTCACCTTCAACTTTTTTATTACCTTGCTTGCGTCCTGTACTTACATAAAAATCGCGTAGCAACTTCGCAGGAGCATTAGTGCTTTCTCGTTGGAACACATAAATACGATGTCGAGATTTATCAACCACTAATGCCGTTTGTATTTTGTTGCTAAGATTCAGCAATTGCAGCGGCACCATGTCTTTAGCATGTGGCTCGACATTGGCAAGAATTCGCATTTGTGCTTCATGTCGAAGCGCTTCTACTTTTTCATCCACTGCTTTCGTTTCTACCAGCAGTTTTGAGTGTCCAATATCGGTTGTTGAGCCTAGTTGCGCGGAGAGCAAGTCAGCTCTTACCAGATGGGCTAAATGAAATGCAGGCGCACGCTGTGATAACTGTGTTAATTCATCAATGGCAGACTCTGTGTCACCTAGTTGAAAAGTCACCATGCTATTTAATAAGCTGGCTTCATAGTCTTCCTGATCGGCTAACAGACGTTGACTTAATCGGTTACGCAATGCCTGCAACTCCTCGCCATTCAAGCCAAGAGCAGTAACATTATCTGTATGCGAAGCCGATTTTTGAACTTTCTCCGAAGTTAAACTACTTGCTGGTTTAGCGAGGGCAACCTTCACGGCTCCATTTTGCGTAGTCGCGGTTGATTCAGAAAGTGACGGGGCCTGAACTTGTGTCTGACTTTGGCTAACCACAGCAAGCAGCATCAGAATTGCGATGCAAATAAAAATGAATGATTTTCGGTACAACACTGTCATGTTAGTTTACTTTATGAATGCTTCGCCTTAGTTTGAAACGCTCCGCTCCGCAATAATACGCCAACCATCAGGAGTCTGACGCAGTTTAAGCTGTTTCTTGGTCCGATCCTGGTAATTGCTAGCCCGGTAAACCTGAATAAGCTCAACCTGCGCCTCTTTATTATTGATCGGCTTGACCTCTATATCCTTGAGCCCGATCTGAATCCAGCGTGGCTTTTTCAGTCGTTTTCTACGATCTTGTTGCCATGAATCCCGTGATTTACCCGGAGGATGATAATCATCCGCATAAAACACAAAATACACATCGGCGCTCTGCTCTGACCAGGCGGCGGCCCAGCCTTGCAGAGTGGTAATAATTTCGTCCTCGTTAAAAGCCGGGATTGAATTATCACTGCTCGTAGGAGCCGTGGCTGCATTCTGATCTGAAAGTGTTAGTTCTACGCCCGTACTGGCTTTGCCAGAACTGGGCTGTAGTCTGGCCGTACTGGATTGAGTCTTGGGGGCTGGCTGGGATTCAGTTTGGGGCTGCATCTGTAGCGCCGCTAACTCGGTGAGTTCAAGCTGGCTCTTTCCCGGTTCCAGGCGTAGGGCTTTGCCATAGGAGTCCCTCGCCTTGGCGACATAGATGTGACTCAGATTGTCATACACAGCAGCATAACTTGGGTGGGTTTGCATTGCTTTTTCGAGTAGAGTTTGTGCGCCTTCCAGATCGCCTTTGGTGACCAGTATTTTTGCCAGGTTGTTGTAAGCCTCTGGCTGGGTCGGATCAAGATCGATTAAATTACGGTAGGTCTTCTCAGCCTCTGGAATTTGATTGAGTTGCACTAACACACGAGCCTTCAAAAATAGGGCCGCGTAATCATTCGGCGCCTGACTCAGGTGAGCATTTAACTCAGAGAGGATCTGTGTGGCTTGATTTTGGTTCGTGCCTTGCTCAATACGGGTCTGCAATGCAGATAGATCAAAAGCTAGCGATGACGGGACTATAGAACAAAATATTGCGCAAAAGAGAACAAGACGTAACGACATATAAGATAGCCCGCGGCTTTACCTGTTAATTACTATAGCCCGTTAGAGAAAAACTGCAATGATTATATCAACTTAGAGTGGTGCCACAAGGGCCTAGGTCGATAATGTAGTGCTCAGATCAAGGCGCTCCATCAGGTAACACAAGCAGTCCTGGCGAATAACATCCATATCTAATGTAAGCATTGACGGCATCACTTCCGTCGTGGTGCAGAGCATCCCGTCCCTGATCTCAAAGTATTTATCGGCCACATCCTTACCAAATTCATTCAGCGCCATCACCGGCATGTAATCCGGCTCACGCACCCGGGCCAGGGCCTTGCCGGGTTCCAGCTCGTTGAAATTCAGGTAATCCAGCTCAGGCAGCAACTGTAGTGCGCAATCCTCACCAGCCATCCCAATAGTCAGGCCTTCTTTCAATTTTACGATGACCACCGTATGGAAAATATTCAGGTTATGAATATCTCGGCTATGCTCCTCAAACTCCTCCAGACTCAGCGCGGATAAGATAAAGTCAGACGCATGCGTAATTCCACTTTTTTCATTGGGCTTGCCGCATTCGACCGTCACTGCAGGACACAAATTGGCAAATGCCAAAGATTGCACACCATCTGGTTTTAAAAAGTACACCACGGTATTTGAAAACATCGTCGCTAATTCAAAAAAGGGGGTTGCCAGACGATTGATGCATGCATAGTGTGGATTGTGTCCAGTGTTGTTATGAATGTCGATACTGGCAAACACATTTCGCTGTTCCATTTGTTCCAGAATCTCGCGCACCATGTCGTCTTCATCAAGACCGCTATCGGCTTTCCAGATCCGGTTATAATCCGGTTGCCCCTCAAGATGGCGTGCGGCTTGTTTAGCAGCATGAATATTACCAATAAACAAACTCAGCGCGCGGGGTAATGATTTTTCCTGGTACTGCCTCAGCACCTGTCGCACAGCTAACCAGCCTGTGGTTTCATTTCCATGTAGTAACACAGAGACAAATAGAGGATCGGGGTGTTTTCCAGGTAAGTGAATTAAACTTGGTCCAGGTAAAATTGTATGTAACTCGGATGCTTCGCAGTCAAGTAAGCCATCGGGAATTGAACCATATACTGTTAACATACTAAACCTGCCATTCGTGTACGGGGCTACCACTGTTCTGGTGAGCGTAGTAACTCTCGGTCATGGCATACATATCGGAGCCATGCTTTTTCACAAAAGCACGTTGCCAGACTGCACCATTAGTTTTATTTTCGAGCCTGTCATTTATGACACCAAGGTATTCTTTTATGTCAGAGCTTGCAATGTCCAACTGCTGTAGACCTTTATAGGCAAGTGGTAATAACTCATCACGTAGTAAATCTATTGCAGCATGGTGATGTCCATCCAGCCATCTTAACTGCGAGCGTAAACCAAGGTGGGCCGCACGATAAAAATTATCTTTCGCTGTAGTAAAATCAATTTTGTGTTCTGGCGCAGTCTCCATCGTCGCCAGGCCCATTACAACACCATAATAGAAAACCGCATTCGCAATGGCATCGATAGTACTTGGACCGGCGGGAACGACTCGCTGTTCTATTCTTAAATGCGGTTTACCATTTTCATCGAAACCGATCAGCGGTCGGTTCCAGCGCCAGATAGTACCATTGTGCAAACGCAAGTGAGGTAACTGGCCAGAACTTCCATCTAGCTCCACCGGTAATAAGACTGGATAGTGTTCCAGATTTTCAGTAAAGCACTCCAGCATGGATTCACGAACATACCCTGAACCGAATGTTACGCGTGTTATCGGTCCAAACGCTGCACCATCATAGCCGCCCACTGCAACAGCCTGTTCAAACAGTGGTATGCGTGTTTCGTCCCATAGATCTTTGCCAAACAAATAAGGTGAGTTCGCCGTCAAAGCAAGTAACGGCCCGGATAACAAAACACTCGCGTTGTAAAAACGCGCCGCCTGTTCCTGATCCACCTGGATGTGAATTTGAAAAGAAGTGGCCGCTGATTCCAACATTACATCGCGGTGAGTGACTTTCAAGTGTTCCTGACCATTGATATCGAGAGTTAAAGGTTTACCTTTACGACGGTGGATAACTTCACGGTTTAAAGCACGGTAACGCTTCATTTTCGACATGTTGGCCATGCTTAAGTCTTCATTTTGCAAGGTGGGCAAAATACCACACATAATCACTTTCGCGTTAAGGCTATCGGCTGTCTGCTTACAACGCTCCCAGGTATCGTTCAACGCCTGGTGCATTGCAGAAAATACATGCCCCGTTATCGTTCTTGGCTCTGTGTTAACTTCGATATTGAAACTAGCCAACTCCGGTGATGCCAATGGATTATCGAAGGCCTTTAGAAAGGCTTCATTAATCGGTGCCGGATGAAAATTATGATCAGTCAACCAGGCCTCAATCTCAAACCCTGAGACGGGGTGTTCGCTAATAAAACCATTGTCCTGAAAAATATCTTTAAGCTGACCGGTTTCGCGTGTCAGTTCTGATTTAAATCGATTGAAATCTTCCGGGAGAAAGTGACTGTGTTTTATCTCGTCGCCCATAGTGATCTGGTTTTAATCCCGTAATGCCTTGTCCAACTCGTCCAGGCGAGCAGGTGTACCAATGTCCCACCACTGCCCCTGATAATGCTCACCACTTACCTGCTGCTGACTGATCGCTTCTCTTATCAGAGGTGCCAGTGGCAACACGCCTGTCTTAAGTTTAGTAAATAATTCAGGTGAATAGAGACCAATACCCGAATAAGTCAGTGATGGTGCCTCATTCTGTTCAACCACAAGACCATCGCTATTCAAGCGAAAGTCACCTTGTGGATGATGGACCGGATTATCAACCAAAACCAGGTGCATAGATTGGCAATCTGGTCTGTTCTTTAGCTGGCCAAAATCATAATCTGTCCAGATATCACCATTTACAAGAATAAAAGGATCATCACCAAGCAAGTCTAAGGCATTCACAATGCCACCAGCTGTCTCCAGTGCCGTATCACCCTCATCAGAATAGACAATATTTATACCGTAGGCGTTTCCATCACCCAGTGCCGCCGGCAGTTGTTTACCTAACCAGGCATGATTAATCACCACATCGGTTATACCCGCACGGGCTAGATTTTCCAGATGGTATTCGATCAACATTTTACCGGCAACTTTCAATAGTGGCTTTGGTGTTGTATCGGTAAGTGGCCGCATACGCTCACCACGACCAGCAGCAAGAATCATTGCCTTCATGCCCGATCGCCTGCCGAAACCTGTTTAAGTTTTTCCGGGATAGCTAACTCTTCGAGTAATAACATAAAAGGTTTTAGCTCTTCATAATCACTGGCAACTGAAAACACATAGTTCATCGTACGAGGAATATCGTTTAAGTAACCCGGTTTGCCATCACGATAATTCAGTCGTGCAAAAATTCCGGTTGCCTTTAAGTGTCGCTGAAGACCCATCAGGTCAAACCAACGTTGGAATTGTGTCTCGCTGATCGCTTCTAATAATGAAGTACCTGACAATAGCGAATAGTATTGCTTAACCCACGCCCGCACTCTTTGCTTTGGCCAGTTTATGTAACAATCTCGAAGCAGGGAAACAAGATCGTAGCTGATCGGTCCCCATACCGCATCTTGAAAATCAATAATCCCTGGGTTATCCGAATCGACTAACATCAGGTTGCGTGAATGATAATCACGATGGACAAAGACACTCGGTTGCTCAAGCGCTGTTGCCGAAAGAAAGTCATAACTAGCTTCAAGAACTAAACTCTGTTCAGCATTTAATTCGATTTGATAATGGCGACCTAGATACCAATCGCTGAATAATTCCATTTCCGTGTGTAGCAGATCCCGATCATAGGCAGGTATAACATCTTTGTATTGATGACCTGCCTGATGCATAACCGAGAGCGCCTGCATTGCATCACCATAGAGTTGATCAGCTGTGTCATCCGTTAAGTGATCGAGGTAAGCTCGCTGCCCCAGGTCAGTGATTAAATAAAAACCCTTGTCGATGTCACTTTCTATGATCCTCGGGGCATTAAGATTCATCTCTGTTAGATAACCTGCGATCCTAACAAACGGTTCGCTATCTTCTTTGTCTGGTGGTGCATCCATAATAATGAACATTTGACCATCGTGCTTGACGCGAAAGTAGCGACGGAAGCTTGCATCAGCTGAGGCGGGTTGAATATCCAGCTGCTTACATGCAAAAAGTTCCCCGACCCAGGCATGCAAGGCTTGAAATCGTAGATCCTTTGTAGACTTGTCATTCGTCATTTTTACTAAACCTTGCCCACCAATATTTGCATGAGGGTACTTGTAATCGGTCCTTTGTAATACTGTAGTGCATTCAATCTCGATTATACTTGAACTGCTTGAGGTTTTGCGTCTTTAGATTCACAATGTTTAAAATTTATGAGCACCCGCCTGGATATAGGACATGAATACAGGGATCGAGATCAAATCCGCGACTAAATCAGGACGATACCCGCTGATTGATGTGTTGCGTGGCAGTGCGATCGTCATGATGATCGTATTTCATTTTTGCTTTGATCTATCGACCTTCGGTTATGCAGATTTTGATTTTTATAATTCAAGATTCTGGATTAACTTTCAAATTCTGATTGTCAGTATATTTACCTTCGTGATGGGAATGAGCTTCCATCTCGCCAACAAGGGACAAATAAGTTGGCGCAAATATTTTAAACGAATGGCAATTTTAGGCATATGTGCCGGACTCATTACTATTTCTACTTATATTGTTAATAACGAACGTTTTATTTATTTCGGGATCCTCCACTTTATCTTCCTGGCAAGCTTACTAGCCCTCTTCTTCGTTAAGCTTTACTGGAGCAACTTAGTCATTGGTAGCGGCATTATTCTGCTTAACCTGCTCTACCAGAACCCTGTATTCAACAATATTTACCTGCAATGGATCGGTTTTATGACATATAAGCCGGCTACCGATGATTACGAGCCACTAGTGCCTTGGTTTGGAGTCGTCTTGATTGGGATGTTTTTCGCGCAATGGGCAATTACTAACAGTAGTGTTCCTTTATTTAGCAGCTGGCAGGTTAAATCAAAGCTACCGGCTCTGCTCAGATTCGCCGGGGTTTATTCTTTGATTATTTACATGCTGCATCAGCCGCTATTCTATGCCCTTTTCTATCTGGCTGCCTGGTTACAGAAGTAGCAGCGCGAACGATTTTCAGTTATCAATCCCCCCCAATTCACTCTATAATATAGCCTCCTACATATGCATTCAGGTGTGTTGAGTTTGGATAACTCGATAACAGTTCGTTTCTTGTTTTTAGTTTGCTCCCTAATTATATTTGGGACAATAAGCGGCCAGTCTCTCGCAGCCGAAGATAGCTCACAATTATGCCCCCCTAATTTTATTGCTAGCCAACCAAAGCCCATCGCTGGCGATAGATCTGACAAGCGCATTTATATCTCATCGGACTCAGCCAAGGTCGATTCTGAATCCGTCACATTTTTCGAGGGTAGTGTAAAGGCAAAGTCGGCAGACCGTATCCTTGAGGCTGATAGTGTCCGATATGATCGCAGCAATGAAAACCTGGATGCCCAGGGTAATATCGTATTTTCAACCGAACAAATTAAAATCACAGGTGATTCTATTCATCTAAACTTGGGGACGGCTAAAGGTACCATTGACAATGCACAATATTTTACGGGTTCAGTGAATGGCCGCGGTGTCGCTGAACAGATAAAAATTCACAGTAAAACTGAAGTGGAGCTGGAAGAAGCCAGCTTCACCACTTGCCCGCCGGAAGAAGAGGCCTGGGCCTTACGCGCAAACACCATTAACCTTGATAACGAATCACGTCAGGGCACTGCAGATAACGTTGTGCTTGAAATAGCTGATATCCCCGTTCTGTACTTACCTTATATTCGTTTCCCGATTGGTGATGTTCGTATGTCTGGATTTTTATACCCAGGCTTTGGAATTTCAAATCGACATGGCACCGAGATATCGCTGCCTTATTACTGGAACATTGCACCCAACATGGATGCCACTATCACGCCTCTCAATATGACCAAACGTGGCGTGATGCTGGAAACTGAGTTTCGCTACTTAACAGAGAATAATTCCGGTATTTTTGGCATTAACTATTTGCCTGATGACAAACAGTTTGGTGATAGCCGTGAGTTAGTTTCATGGTTCCACAAGGGCACTCCTGCTTCGGGTTGGTCAACCTCAGTCGATTTTAAGCATGTCGGTGATACACAATACCTTGATGATTTTTCACCGAATCTGGGCAATGCAAGTTTAACCCATTTAAATCGTGTTGGTCGTGTTGACTATAACCATGAAAAATATTTGTTCTCCATCATGGCACAGGACTATCAGAACATTTCAGGTGAAGAGCCTTACCAGCGTTTACCACAAATAAGTTTTGATACACGCTGGACCAACCAGGACAATAAATTAAACTATGACATCAATTCCGAAATCGTACACTTTGAACACAAAGACGATGCAAGAATCACTGGACAACGTCTTAAACTGACACCTTACGTAAGTTTTCCCTATCAATCTGAGCCTGGCTTTTTTATCCCCAAACTTTCTCTTCACCATCTTCAATATAACTTAGATGGTCTGGCCTCGCCCACTGATGATAATACCCCCAGTGTTACTGTCCCGGTATTTAGTCTCGACATGGGAATTTTTCTTGAACGTGATACAAATTTGATTGGTAAAGATTTACTGCACACACTTGAGCCGCGCTTGTTTTATTTGTATGCGCCCAACAAGTCGCAGGACAACCTGCCAGTATTTGATACGGCACTGACAACGTTTAGTGAATCATTGCTTTTTTCTGAGAACCGTTTTAGTGGAAATGACCGAATTGGTGATGCCAATCAGCTTACAACAGCATTGACCACACGATTTTACCGGCAAGATAATGGTGCTGAATTGTTTAGTGCGACACTCGGTCAGATTAACTATTTTCAGGACCGCTTAGTTACCGTTCCAGGAGGCCAGGTTGAAACTAGTGATCGTTCAAGTTACCTGGGCTCAGTGCGTTTTGCACCTAATCCACGCATGAAAATATCAGGCGACTTCCAATGGGACCCTGAAACCGAACATACCGAGTTTGCCAACTCACGAATTTCATATCAAGCAGGCCGAGGTAAGGTTATAAATTACGACTACCGGTTTACGCGTAATTCCATCCGTAGTCAGGGACTATCCTATGCCTGGCGGCTTAGCCCAGCCTGGCAGATTATCGGTGGCCACCAATACGACTTTGAAAATGACCACCGCCTGGAGAACTTTTTTGGAATCCACTACGACAGCTGTTGCTGGGCTGTGCGGCTAGTGGGCCTGGAAAAGTTTGACCGCCAGGAAGGCTCCGAGCTGTTCTTCGATAATGCCATCTACCTCGAGCTGGAATTAAAGGGTTTATCCAGCCTGGGAGCACGAAAAGAGATCGATACTTTGATAGAAAATGGTATCCTTGGCTACTCTGAATAGTACGAGACCCAGTTGTGAAGCCAGTTGTGAAGAAAGTGACCCGCCAATTTATCTATTGCCTCCTGTTGTTGAGCCAATTTTCGCTGATTGCAGAGGCAAAACGCCCTGAAATCATAGAGTTAGACAGTATTGTAGCTATCGTCAATAAAGACGTGATTACCGCTGGTGAATTAGAGCGCCGCCAGGACACCGTTGTCAAGCAACTCAATGCCAAGCAAACCCGGCTACCACCAGAATCAGTATTACGAAAGCAGATTCTTGATCAGATGATCGTGCTGCAAATCCAGCTGCAACTTGCTTTTGACAGTGGTATCAGAGTCAGCGATGAACAACTCAACAAAATCATTGCACAAATTGCAGCGGACAACGGCCTCAGCATGGACGCCTTCCGCCAGGAGCTGAAAAACCAGGGTTACAATTTCCCTGCCTTCCGCGAAGAAATACGCAATGACGTCATCATTAAACAACTGCGTCAACGTCAGGTAGGAAACAAAATATTTGTTACGGACCAGGAAGTCGATGCTGAGCTCGAAAGTCAGGAAAAGCGACAAGGCCTCAACGACGAATACCATCTTGCCCATATTCTGATTGCCATACCTGAGTCATCCAACCCCGATGAAGTTACTGCGGCAAGACAAAAAGCCGAATCAATTGTTGGCCAGCTTAAACTCGGCGCCAAAGACTTCTCCGAAGTGGCGATCAGTGTCTCTGCCGGTCAGCAAGCACTTCAGGGTGGAGACCTTGGCTGGATGAAAAAGGGGCAAATCCCAACCGTTGCTACAGATATTGTCGTCGCCATGGAAGCGGGTGATATTTCTGATCCAATACGCAGCAGCAGTGGTTTTCATATTCTAAAACTGATCGAAAAACGCAGCGGTGAAACCAAACATGTCGTGAATCAAACTCATGCCAGGCACATCCTTATTACCCCTAATGAAGTTGTATCCAATAAAGTAGCAGAAAAAAGACTGGTACAAATACGAGACCGCATCCTTGCAGGTGATGACTTTGCAACACTGGCCAAGGCGACCTCTGATGATACAGGTTCAGCCAGGCTCGGTGGCGATCTCGGCTGGAGCAGTCCAGGCAGAATGGTTCCTGAATTTGAAGACGTGTTGAATAAGTTGAAACCTGGGGAAATCAGTCAGCCTTTCCGCTCACGTTATGGCTGGCATATCGTCCAGGTATTATCGCGGCGCCAACACGACGACACCGATGCTTTTTTAAAAGCACAGGCGAGAAAACTTATTCATAAACGTAAGTCAACTGAGCAAACCAGCATCTGGCTGCGACGCATACGTGATGAAGCCTATGTTGAATACAGGCTTGATGAATAATCGTACTTGATAATTATTTAACTACAATGCCGCAACCAACCAGGCTGATTGTCACACCGGGAGAACCAGCGGGGATTGGACCTGACCTGGTATTGCAACACGCCCAACATGCTTCGCAAATACAACTAGTTATTGTCGCTGATAAATTCATGCTCGAAGAACGTGCCAAGTTACTTGGTATACAGATAAGTATCAGTGAGTACTCTGCTAACGCTGAAAACAACGGTAAATTAGCAAACACGCTTTGCGTTAAACATGTTCCCCTCGCAGCGCCCGTGCAACCAGGCATATTAAATAATATTAACGCTCCATACGTGTTGCGCTGTCTAGATGTTGCTGTGGCATTGTGCCAGGAAAATTCTGATCGTATTAAAAGTGCGCTCGTTACTGGTCCAGTCCACAAAGGTATCATTAATGATGCCGGTATCACTTTTAGTGGCCACACTGAATATCTCGCCGAACTGGCAGGTATTGAACTTCCCGTGATGATGTTAGCAACCAAAGGTCTACGCGTTGCACTGGCAACGACTCATCTTCCGCTAAGTAAAGTCAGCGAACAAATTACCCAACCGCTGCTAACCAAAGTCCTGTCTATTTTACATGCTGATCTAGTCAATAAGTTTGGAATAAAAAAACCACATATAATGGTTTGTGGGTTAAATCCACATGCTGGTGAATCAGGCCACCTCGGTGATGAAGAGATTAATGTCATTGAGCCTGTGATTGAACAGCTGAAACTAAAAGGCATGCAGCTGATTGGTCCCTTGCCCGCCGATACCGCCTTCACACCTGATAAGATGAAACAAACAGATGCCTATCTAGCGATGTATCACGATCAAGGGCTGACGGTGTTAAAGCATGTTGGTTTTGGGGAAGCCGTAAATATTACCTTGGGCCTGCCATTTATTCGCACCTCCGTCGATCATGGAACAGCGCTCGAGTTAGCCGGTACCGGCAAAGCCGATGGCTCCAGTCTGGAACTCGCATTACAGTCCGCACAGGAACTTATCGCCAACATGGCCAAGGCTGATGTCTGAATTTAAAACACCACGTAAACGGTTTGGTCAAAATTTTTTACACGACCAGAATATTATTAATAAAATCGTAAGTGCTATTGCACCTAAACCTGAAGACGCCATGATCGAGATTGGTCCAGGACGTGGCGCACTGACCTTCCCTATCCTGGATGTCGTAGAACAGCTCGATGTGATTGAGATAGACCGCGATTTAATTGCATGGTGGCAAGATAAAAATATAGACAAATTAACCATACATGCAGTTGATGCGCTTGAAGTCGATCTATGTGCATTAAAAAATGAAAAAAATATGCGTATCATCGGTAATTTACCCTACAACATATCAACGCCCCTGCTTTTTCACCTGTTTAAACATTTGGCTTGCATCAAGGACATGCATTTTATGTTGCAAAAAGAAGTTGTGGAACGCATGGTCGCGCAACCCGGCTCCAAGACCTATGGCCGACTAAGCGTCATGACCCAATTCTACTGTGAGGCCCAACAACTCTTTAGTGTCAGTAGGCACGCATTCAACCCGCCACCAAAAGTTGAGTCGGCTATTGTCCAGCTAGTGCCCAACCCAGCGCGCCTAAAGATCAATGAAGAACAACTGGCGCAGGTTGTCAAACAGGCCTTCTCGCAACGACGCAAGACGATTCGGAATTGCCTGAAAAACTGGTTTAGTGCAGAGCAACTAGAAAATCTTAATATTGACCCCAGCGCACGTCCAGAGACGCTGGATTTGGCTGCATTTATCCGCCTGGCTGAAAATGCAGCTCCTAAACCTCAGTAACTAACTGTTCTAACTAGGGAATTTTCCCTGACAGCTGCTATTAATTATCTCCTGATAGAGACGATAACTCTTATATATATGTATCGCTCCTGATCGTCTTCCGATTGGATCAGGTGTATGGATAAATTGGCAAGGACAGGCGCAAGATGGCCACAGCAATCGACAATAGTTCCCTGTTACTTTACCGGGTCGGCCCGGTATTGTGCTGTGCCCCATCATTAGCGGTTGAGAGTATCATCCAACCTCCTTCGCTCACTAGGCCACCCGGCACAGATGAAGCGAACCCAGGTATATTCATGTACTCGGGGCATGTAGTCAAAAGTTTCGATCTTCGTTATAAGTTTGGTGTCGACGAGGAACATCGAAGCAAACCAGGTAGAACAGTTGTAGTCGAAGTTGAACCCAGCCCAGTCGGATTTTGGGTCGATGAAATTATCGATGTCATCACCTTTCCAAGTAGTGGCTGGGGCTCAGTACCGGCCCACTTACCCAAAGGGATCTTCAGTCGAACCCTGATACTCAATGACAAGATTTACTTATATGCAGAGTTTCAACAAACATTAAACATTCCCACCAGTGGTTACTTACGTGTCTATATCGAACAGCTTTTACTCGAAGAAGAAAAAAAGAAAGCATCAGCAAAATCAACTAGCGACAATTTGGCCGGTCGCTCAAAAATAATGAATTCATCAACATCATCAGCGCGTACTGATACCGCAGCGATCTCACCCCAAAAATCCTCTTCTGACAAAATTAAAACTCAGCAAGAAAACGACCCATCCAGAAAAAATAACGCGGACCACGATGGACAAGGCAAAATTAAATCAAAATTTGATAGTAACAATGAAACACAAACGCCATTGACTACACTACCAAATACAGAGGAGCAGAACGCGCCATCAGCACCAGCTACATCAGGTGTTGCTTCAAAACTAACATCGACTAAATCCAAAGATGGCGAGCCCGCACTAAACATATCAAGCACAAGGCAAACTAACCCGAGCAGTGAAAAGATCACCACGAATAGTTCGCAACCTCAATCAAACATACCACACAAATCTCAACAAGCCGAATTAAAGGCGTCATCAGTTACACCGAGTAATAGACATCCTGCATCAACAACCACATCCATGTCTCACTCTTCAGCTATAACGAGCGAGCAGCATTCGGTTATACACAAGCAGGAAAGTCACCCGCAGCAAAAATCAGTTACTAAACAAACTGTTCATGCTGCAGGTGATAATACAATTCCATTATCATCAAATAAGAGCACATCGCCTTCACAAAAGAGTAAAGCGAGCAGTGATAGCGCGTTAGGCCAAACACAAAACAAGACTGAATACACCTCACCGCTTTATGACGATGATTCATCCAGTGTTCTACCTATGATCTTCCTGCTCTTGTTATTTGTCGGTTCTTTTGCAGGGCTGTTCTGGTTCCTGAGCGATGACTCAGACACACCTATCCGAACCGCCCGTGTTAATGAGAAACCTGACACCCCGAAACCAGTGGCAGACCGCCAAGGTCAAACAGACGAAGAAATTGTAACAACACAGGAAAAATCAACACCAGAGACAGTTGCACAGATACCTCCTGAGACCGACACCGCTGATATTACTTCTGATCCCGTTGTCGAAAATATTAAGGCGACAGAAGCTGGCACCACCGTTATGGATACCAGAGAAACTCAAATACCAGAAACACAAACGCCAGATACGCAACCTTCAGAAACCAAAACACCAGCGGCTGATACCGATCTTGTTGAGCCTGAATCCAACAGTAGCGAGGATAAAGGTGAGCCTGAGTCGCCGACGTTTAGGGCCGACATCCAGAAAGACGATGAAGGTATAACGATCATCCTTGAAGCCCCCGCAAACGAAAACGTATTCAAACCCGCTGAACCAGATAAAGAAGCAACACCTGATGATCCCCCATCCGTGGATAGTGCTTCTACAGATATGGCATCGGCAGAAATGACATCAAAGAACACCAGTACTAAGAACAAGACAATGGATACACCACAAGCCAAAGAGACGATGGCATCAGACTCTCCTGACTCCGTAACCCTGGAAGTTGTCACCGGCGATCTAGCAACGCAAGATAAAACGCAATCGATGCAAGAGATGAGTAACGCACGGCCTACTCTCCGTGTCATTGATACCGAGATAATTCATATAGTGGTAAAAGGTGATACCCTATGGCATATTGCGATCAAGTACGTGAATGATCCTTATAAATACCCCGAGCTTGCAAAACTCAGTAATATTAAAAACCCTGATCTGATATACCCAGGCAATCGTGTCCGAATCATCAAACGCAGCAGACAACCCCAATAAGCCATCATTGGTCAAGGTCACACGCCTGCGTGATATTGACCTGGCCCAACTATCCGCATTACTGGCCCCCTATGACCTTACCGTCGAATACGTCAAAACAGATAAAGCTATTCCTGGCAGCTTCTGGGGTGATGAAGAGGCCGGGTTAATCTGCAACAAACTCTATGTGCGGCCAGACACCCCGGTACATTCAGCGCTGCACGAGGCCTGTCACTATATATGTATGGATGAACAGCGTCGTCGCAAGCTCGATACCAATGCTGGCGGTGGCTACGACGAGGAAAATGGGGTCTGTTTCCTGCAGATCCTGCTCGCCGATCACCTCTCCCCCCTAAATAAAACGCGGATGATGGCCGATATGGACTCATGGGGATACAGTTTCAGACTAGGATCAGCACAAAAGTGGTTTGAGCAGGATGCCGAAGATGCCCGTAACTGGCTGATTAAATATGGGATTATTGACAATAACGGCAAACTGACCTGGAAACTGCGCCATTAGGAAAATACAGGTTAAGAAACCAGCAAAAAATGACATAAGGAGAGCACGATGTCCTTCGACAACATACACAATTACTACGAGACCGTCGTCCTGGGGCGCCTGAACGATATGGTCGCCGCTGAGTTCATCGATTCGGACCCACTTTTCCTTGAAGATGTTGCCTGTGTTGCCCTAAACCAATTACCGGCCCGCTATATCAAGCATGATATCGATATGTTTTATTTTATGACCATCGAAGAGCGTGAAAA
>Ga0316205_10002431_pt1 | contig 19395 bp, 14 predicted proteins | sample 3monthpyrite_MG_FD_204941 | JGI IMG/M metagenome (GOLD analysis project Ga0316205, IMG submission 204941) | Microbial mat bacterial communities from mineral coupon in-situ incubated in ocean water Damariscotta River, Maine, United States -... | ecosystem: Environmental > Aquatic > Marine >... | reverse complement strand
TTTGATTTTATTGTTTTTTTGTAATTTTTTTTGATGCTTTACCACCAATTTTTGGCTTTTTAGGAATATTTCTAGATGCTTTACTTTCTTTTTGTTTGCTTTTGCTTCTTGTATCAGATTCTTTTACACGTTTCATAAGTGCTTCGTCAAAAAAATCGTCTTGAGGTACGTAGTCTTCTAATCCTTTAATAATAGGTAGTTTTAAGGGAGGGTCGTCTTTAAAAAGGTCGCCAACACTTTTTGGACGTTCATCATCACGCCATACAAAGCCTTTTAATAAACTTTCCTTTTCTGGGAAATCACCTTCTGGGAATACATTGCCATCTACTTCTTTAATTTTTCGCACTTCATCTATGGTATTTTCTGTAATCCAGATTTTTATGATTCCTGACTTCGATTTATCGGTTCCTACAAGTTCATTTTTATCATTTCGCATGTAATAAATTGACTCGGCATTTTTAATAATATCAATGGTACTAAGTTTATTATCTTCAAAAAAACCAAAGAGTTGTTTTCCAGACATTTGATGATAGCCATCGCCAAGTGAATCATTACTTATAATAAAGGCATTATCAAACACTTTTAATGAATCTAGCTTTTTGGTTTCTGGATTTGATATTAAATGAATGGTATCTCCAGTCATTTGGTTGCCAATGTTCCATAAAACTGGTGTGCGTTTTTTTGTAAAATTATCATTTGAAGAAAACCGACCCAAATTAATAAGTTTTGTTAATCCAGTTTTATGGTTTACATGAATAGAGTCTGCTTTTCCACTAATATCCGTTTTGTATATTTTAGCATTGTAATAGGCTCTTGTAATCCTGTTTTCAGGTGCTCCAGTAACCATTAAAGTGTCACTATGGATATAGATAGAATCGTTTTCTTGTACAGAAATTGCCAAGGCTCGTTTGGTAATAAATACAGAATCCCTATCTCTAAAAACTTCCGCATAATGACCTTTAATGATAGCTTTATTGATGGTATCGGTAATTTTTATATTGTTTGTTGCCGATGCATAACTTCTGTTTCTATCAAAGAATAAACTATCACCTTCTATGATGCGATCGTCATAGTCTATGCGTGATTTTTTAAGAAAATAACCTGTGTCGTTTTTAGTATCGTAAAACCCGCGTTCACAGTATATTTTACTAGTTTCGCCAGTAATGGTAGTTGGTCCAAAAAGATAGGCTTTTCCCGTTTCGGAATAATAATCCAATTGCTCAGAATCAATAACATATTCAGGATTTACCAATTTTACATTTTGCACAAACTGGTACTTTTTATTAGTCATATAATAACGTCCTATTTGGCTAGTAATAGTTCCAGATGAATCCTTAACAACTGTTCCGCCACTTTTATAATAAGCCTGTTGTTTTACACGATCCATATACAATGTATCCGACTTGATTATAGATGTTGGATCGGTTAATACTACATCACCACTGGCAAAAGCGAGTTTCGTGATGCCGCTATACTCAACATATTTTGAATTCATGTTAATAGAATCCCCTTGTTTTATATTAACATTGCCATAGGCTTCTACAAAATTCTCTTGTGCGTAATGTATGGCTCTATCGCACCACAAATCAATGCCATCATGAATAATGTGTACTTGTTGCGAATCGTCTCTGGTTAAAATTTTTGCACCAGGATATTTTTCTTCATTGATTTCTAAATCTCCTGCGTACATAACACGTATTTCGCGCTTTTGTTGAGCAAAAATGCAAGTGGACATAAAAAAAGCAGCGATTGCAAGTAGATATGTGAATTTATGAAACTTCAAGGCACATTATTTATTGGTAAAAATAACTATATATATTAGTTCTTTATTGCTAGTTAATAAATATTTAGCATTGCATACATTTAAATTGTTTCAATTTGCTCAAAATATGCTTGATTTTTGTTTAGCCAAAAAGTATAAATATCTTTATAAAATACCTGCAAACAATATTCTTGTTTACAGGTTTCATTTATTTAGGTGTTTACCTAAAAATTGTTTGCTTTCGGTCTGGGCCAACAGATACTATTTTAATAGGTGTTTCCAGTTCTTTTTCTAAAAAAGCGATGTAATCGTTTAGTTCTTTTGGTAATTGGGAAGCGTTTTCCATTGCTGTAAGATCTTCTTTCCAACCTTTAAACTCTTTATAAATTGGTGTTACATTTTCTGGTTCTATATTATAAGGTAAATGTGTAATTTCTTTACCTTTATATTTGTATGAAGTACATACTTTTAAGGTTTTAAAGCCTGAAAGTACGTCGCTTTTCATCATCATTAATTGTGTCACACCATTTACTTGACAGGCATACTTTAAAGCTACTAAATCCAACCAACCACAACGACGACTACGTCCTGTTGTGGCTCCAAACTCATGACCAACACGTCCCATAGTTTCTCCAACCTCGTCGAATAATTCGGTAGGGAAAGGTCCTGAGCCAACACGAGTGGTATATGCTTTAAAAATACCAAATACATCACCAATTTTGTTAGGCGCAATTCCTAATCCAGTACAAGCACCTGCTGCAGTTGTATTTGAAGATGTTACAAAAGGATAGGTTCCAAAATCGATATCTAAAAGCGATCCTTGTGCACCTTCGGCTAAAATAGATTTTCCATTTTTTTGAGCTTGGAAAATATACTCTTCAGAATCTATAAAAGTTAAAGATTTTAAAACATCAATGGCTTCAAAAAATTCCACTTCTAGCTCATCTAAATCATATTGAATATTTACATCGTAAAAATCAATCATAGCTTCGTGCTTATTTGCTAAAGCACGATATTTATCTTTCCAGCCTTCTAATTCAATATCACCAACGCGAATACCATTACGACCAGTTTTGTCCATATATGTTGGACCAATACCTTTTAAAGTTGAACCAATTTTTGCTTTTCCTTTGGCAGTTTCGCTAGCAGCATCCAATAAACGGTGTGTTGGTAAAATTAAATGTGCTTTTCTTGATATTAATAATGACTTTTTATAATCTACATTTTGCTCTTCAAGTTTATCCAATTCTTTTTTAAAAATTACAGGATCAATCACAACGCCATTTCCAACAAGGTTGACAGCATCTTCATGGAATATCCCAGATGGAATTGTGTGTAACACATGTTTCATGCCGTTAAATACAAGTGTATGTCCTGCATTTGGACCTCCTTGAAAACGAGCAATAATATTGTAGTTAGAGGTAAGTACATCAACAATTTTTCCTTTGCCTTCGTCGCCCCATTGTAAACCTAGTAGTAAATCTACTGCCATTATGTAATTAGTTTGTTGGTTGTTTTTTTGTTCCGTAAAAGTAGAGTGAATGGTTATGTATGTCTATGTCAAAAACGTCTTCGATTGTTTTTTTTATGGACTGAATTCTTGGGTCGCAAAACTCGATAACTTCGCCACTATCTGTTAAAATAATATGGTCATGTTGTTTGTCGAAATACGATTTTTCGTAATGTGCCTGATTTTGCCCAAATTGGTGTTTTCTAACCAAGGTACAATCCAATAAAAGCTCAATAGTGTTGTAAAGTGTAGCGCGAGACACACGATAGTTTTTATTTTTCATTTTGATATATAAAGATTCAATATCAAAATGATCGTTACTATCATAAATTTCTTGAAGTATGGCATAACGCTCAGGCGTTTTTCTATGCCCATTTTCTTCTAAAAATTTTGTAAATACATTTTTTACAATGTCCTGATTTTTATTTTCGGTTTTTGCACTCATAAATCCGTTGCAAATTTAAACTATTTTTTAAACTCTAGATACTTTTTCTATACCATTAATTTTTTTAAGCCTGTCCATTAATTTCTTAACCAAATTGTTGTTCTTAACGACCACAGTAATTTTTCCATTAAACACACCATGGTCAGTATCAAAACTAATATTCTTCATGTTTACATGCATGTTACTGGATATTACTTTGGTAATATCATTTACCAATCCAAGGTTATCGATGCCATTTAATTTAATAATGGCTGTAAACTCTTGTTGGGAAGAATCTATCCATTTTGCCGACATGATTCTATAGGCATAATTAGACTGTAAGCTTAGTGCATTTGGGCAGTTTTTTTTATGCACTTTAATACCTTCGTTAATGGTTAAAAAACCAAAAACTGGATCACCAGGAATTGGATTGCAGCAATTTGAGAGTTTGTAGTTAAGCTTTTCTTCCTCCTTGCCAAAAACCAACATATCGTACTTAGCAGTAATTTCATCTCTATTGATATCTTCTTTTGAAGCAGATGGTTTACGAGTAATTTTGTTTTTAATAAAACTTACTAAAGCATTACTTCTTGAAGCTGCAAAATCTTTAAGCATTTTGCTGTCAATGGCACCAATACCAACACGATAAAAAAGATCAAGACTCGTTTTTAAATTAAAATAATTTACTAATTCGTTAATTGACTTTTCATTGAGCGTAATTTTGAGTTGCTTTAATTTTCGGCGTAATATTTCCTTGCCATCTTCAGCAACAATTTTGGTTTCAGCTTTTAGGGACGACTTTATTTTACTTCTTGCTCTAGCAGTTGTAGCATAATCTAACCAGTTGGTATTTGGTTTGGCATTTTCCGAGGTCATGATTTCTACTTGGTCGCCACTTTTTAATTCATGGCTCAATGGCACCAATTTGCCATTTACTTTTGCGCCACGTGTTTTCATGCCAACTTCGGTGTGAATACTAAAAGCAAAATCCAAAGGTGTTGCACCTTTTGGTAACGATTTTAGGTCGCCTGTAGGTGTAAAAACAAATATTTCCTTGGAGTATAAATTGAGTTTAAACTGTTCTACAAAATCTACAGCATTTCCATCAGGGTTTTCTAGTGCTTCTTGAAGCCTGCTAATCCAAGCATCAAGTGTGTCTTCTTTTTGGTTTCCTTCTTTATATTTATAATGTGCTGCATAGCCTTTTTCGGCTATTTCGTTCATGCGTTCACTACGAATCTGTACTTCAACCCAACGTCCTTTTGGACCCATTACAGTAATGTGCAATGCTTCATAACCAGTAGATTTTGGGGATGATATCCAGTCGCGTAAACGTATAGGATTTGGTCTAAAATGATCGGTAACAATGGAATAAATTTTCCAAGCTAAGAATTTTTCATTTTCAATATCGGATTTGTAAATAATTCTAACAGCAAACTTGTCGTAAACTTCATCAAAGGACACACCTTGTTTTAGCATTTTTCGACGTATGGAGAAAATAGATTTTGGCCGTCCTTTTATGTCGTAATTTAAACCTTCTTTATCTAATGAGGTTTTTAAAATATTGCTAATCTCCTTGATGTAAGCATCTTGTTGCTCTTTGCTTTCTCTTATTTTAAGTAAAATATCGTTGTACACTTCTGGTTCGGTGTACTTTAAGCCAAGGTCTTCAAGTTCGGTTTTAATATTATAAAGGCCTATTCTATGTGCTAATGGTGCATAAATGTAAAGCGTTTCCGAAGCAATTTTTACTTGTTTATCAGGACGCATGGATGCCATGGTTTGCATATTGTGCAACCTATCGGCAATTTTAATGATGATAACTCGTACATCGTCATTTAAAGTAAGCAGCATTTTACGAAAATTCTCTGCTTGCATAGAGACGTTCATGTCCTTTTTTAATGAGGATATTTTAGTAAGGCCGTCAACAATTTTAGCAACTGCATCGCCAAACATTTGCTGAATATCGTCTATGGTATAATTGGGATTGTCTTCGACAACATCATGAAGCAATGCAGCAGCAATAGACGTAGCATCCAAGCCAATTTCCTGTGCCACAATTTTTGCCACAGCCAATGGGTGGAAAATATAAGCTTCTCCAGATTTTCTACGTTGGTCTTTGTGTGCATCAAGAGCTATTTCAAAGGCACTTCTAATAAGTGTTTTGTCCTCTTTTGAAAGCGTCCTGTAACTAACTTTTAGAAGTTCTTTGTAGGCTTTGGTAATGGCTGCATTTTCTTTTTCTATCTCAACATCTGTCATAGATTAAAAATAGTATAAAGTAAATTAATGAGCAATAGGTTTTTAGGATTTAATTTTTTGAATGGTTTGTTTAAAGTTTTGTGTGTAATTAACGGCAGTTATTCTTCACTATTTTAAGTGCTTTTGGAAATGTATTTGCCATAAATTCCAGATGCTCATCGAGTATATCAATTTCGACTGAAAGTGTAATGTTGTTTATTCCTTGATTGAGTTTGTAAACTTCTGTTGCTCCAGACCATTTTTTTGTTTCACTATCAATAGGCTGTTCATTTCCTTTTATTACATTCCCAATATGTTCAAACTTTATAATTTTATTTGGAATGTGCGTCTTGATAATACTGTAGATCCCGTTTTGGTCTGGACCTAGAAAATGTACTTTACTGCCTTCTTCCCAATTATCAGCTACAACGTATGACCCTTCCATGAAAACATTAACCCATTCAAGATAGGCATTCTCATCCCAGAGTGCTTTCCAAATCGCACTTTTTTCAGCATTAATATCAATGGAAAATTCTAATCGATTAATCATTATTTCTTTTTTTGATAATTGGAGCTAGCTTATGATGTGTATGAAATCGTTAAAATGTTATGTACACAACGTAAAAAGAAGTTAGCTGTTATTTTTAACAAAGTCAATTTACAAATTCTATTGAAAATTACTAGAACTTAATTCAGTAATCAGCTTATTCATCATTTCCATACCTTTTACTAATTCGGTTTTTGCAATAAACTCATTAGCTCTATGAGCTTGGGCAATAGAACCTGGACCACAAATGGCAGATTGAAAGCCTTCAGCTGCAAACTGTCCTGCTTCGGCAGCATAGGATACTGTGTTAAGTTTTGAGTTGCCTGAAATACGTTTAACCAAAGCAACGACATCATCAGTTTTTTTGGTATCTAAATGAATTACAGGAGGATGGTTTTCAATGGTTTTTATTTTAAAATCAGGGAATATTTTTTGTAGTTCTTGTTCACGTTCGCGACAATAGGCTTCAAATTCGGCGATAATTGTTTGAGTATCATCCATTGGAATGGTACGCAAATCCCAATAAAAATGGGCTTTATCTGCAATAACGTTTGGTGCAATACCTCCATTTATTAAGCCAATATGAATTGAGGAATGAGGTGGATGAAAGCGTTCGTCCAATCGTTTATCGTCTATGAGTTGGTTCATTTTGTTTTCCAACCATAAAATGAGACGCATGGCTTCATGAATGGCACTTACTTCTTGTTTAATTCTGCTACTATGTCCTGCTGAACCATTTACATAAGTTTCCAGAATATAGATTCCTTTTTGCCCAACAATGGGTTCCATAAGCGAAGGCTCACCAATAATGGCATATTTAGGTGTTTCAGTATAATGGGTTTTAATAGCTTTTGCTAATTCAGGACCAGCCAAACAACCAACTTCTTCATCATAAGAAAAGGCAAAGTAAATGGGCTTTTTTAAGTTGGCTTTTACCATATCTGGAAGTGCTGCCAAACAACAAGCGACAAAACCTTTCATATCGCAGGAACCTCTTCCGTAAAGTTTGCCATCACCTTTATCAGTTAATTTAAAAGGGTTTGTTGTCCATTCTTGGCCTTCAACTGGAACAACATCTGTGTGACCAGAAAGAATCACGCCTCCATCAACTTCAGGTCCAATTCTGCAATGCAGTGAAGCTTTATTACCTTCTTCATTTGGGACTAAAGTTGTTGTGATGTTGTGAGATTCTATATATTCTCTAATCCAAGTAATAATACTCATATTACTTTCACCACCAAGCACTGGAAAGGATACAAGTTTTGCTAAAATACTTTCTATTGTCATATTAACTATAATTTGTTGCAACTGCTATAATAAGTGCCAAAGAGGCTAGAATAAATAAGATGATTAAAACCGGAAAAATAAATCGAATCCATCTGTCAATTGGTACGCGACACATGCTCAACATAGCAATAAGACCACCTAAAGTTGGGTTGATTAAATTGGATAAACCATCACCAATTTGAAATGCTAAAATGGTGATTTGTCTAGTAAGCCCAAGTGATTCTCCCAGAGGAAGCATCACAGGTAATGTTGCCAATGCTTGTCCACTTCCTGACGGAATAAAAAAGTTGATAACGGTTTGTGAGACAGACATGCTTATTGCTGAAGCGTACAAAGGTAAATCTTGTAGCATCACAGACAGGTTATATGAAATGGTATCACCAATATTTCCCATTTCCATAAGTACTTTTATAGACGTTGCATAACCAACCATAAAAGCTCCAGGAGCTGCGATAGATACTGCTTTTAAAACGGTTTCGCTCATGGTTGTGGCATCCATTTTGGATACAATACCGCAAAGTAGAGCAATCATTAAAAATACTGCAGATAGTTCGTTGAGGTACCATTTAAGGTTAAAAACACCATAAAGAATTACCAAAAGACCAAAAATAAATATTGAAATGACCAACCAGTTATTTCCTGTTACATTATAATCTTTAATCGGTTTTGACAAAGACATATTGCTAGTATCCAACCCTTTACCAAGGCTTTTTTCAGGATGTTTTGTTATTTTTTTAAAATACCACACATTATAATATGCCATAATACTCAAGCCAATAAAACTCAGTACACTTCGTAGCAAAGCTCCTGAAAACATTGTTAGTTCTGCTATTTTATGTCCAGTTCCAACTGTATATGGATTAATAGGTGAGAGTCCAAAACCAATGGTCATGGCACCAACCGAAATTCCTGCTGCCAAAATTAAATCACCACCAAGAGCTAAACTCAGTACAGCAGCAATAGGAACCATTGCGATATTGTTCTCATAACCAACGGCAACACCAAGTAACCCATAAATAAATGTCATGATGACGATGATGAGGTGTTTGTTTTTTAAACCTAAATTTTTAACAATTGTGCCTACTGAATTTTCAACGGCTTTGGATTTTTCCATAAACCCAAACATGATAGCTCCAGCAAGTACGATAAAAATAATTTCAACAGCAGCTTTAAAGCCTAAAGGAATCGCTTTAAACATGTCCAATAATCCTATTGGAGTAGAATCTATAGCACTATAAGAATTTGGAACGACGATTTTTCTGCCATCAACCAAAATGCGTTCGTACGTTCCAGCAGGAAGTATATAAGTGAGTATTGTGACTAAAATGATAATACCAAACAACATGGTTACTGCATGCGGAATACGTTTGTACCAAGGTTTGTTTTCAAGATTGATTTCGCTCATTCAAAAAAATAAAGAGCCTAAGATAGCCTTTATTTTTTTATGGCCTTAAATTTCTAATACGCTGTAACAATGTTGGATGTGAATAGTGCATAAACACATAAGCAGGATGAGGTGTTAAGTTGCTTAAACTGTTTTTTGATAATTTTTTGAGAGAGGTTATTAAAGGTTCACTAGCATAAGTGTCTTTGGCATAATTATCTGCTTGGTATTCAAATTTTCTGGATAAGTAATTCATGATTAAACCAGTAATTTCACTAATAGGACTATAAAGCAATCCAAAAGCGATTAATCCAATATGAAAACTTGGAATTTCAACACCTAAAGCATTTGATAGTATTGGATTTGAAATTAACAACGATAATACATACAATGTTAAACCAGTGAGTAGGATAGAGGTAATGAGATTGAAAATGATATGCTTGCGTTTATAATGACCAACTTCATGTGCTAACACAGCAACAATCTCTTCATCGTTTAAATCTTTAATTAGTGTGTCGTAAAGCGTTACACGTTTTTCGCTACCAAAACCTGAAAAATACGCATTGGCTTTTGTACTTCGTTTAGAACCATCAATAACGAATATTTTATTGAGTTTAAAACCAACAGTTTTTGCGTAAGCAGAAATTTTATTTCGTAAATCACCTTCTTCTAAAGGTGTCTGTTTGTTGAATAAAGGCACAATAAGTTTTGAGTAAAACATATTCATAAATATTGAAAACACAGCTACCAAAGTCCAAGCGTACAACCAAAAATTGCTTCCAGTTGCTTCGTAAAACCAAATGATGAGTGCTAAGATTCCGCCTCCAACTATAGCAAGCATTAACCAACCTTTAATTTTATCTAATATGAAGGTTTTTAATGATGTTTTGTTAAACCCAAATTTTTCTTCAATTACAAATGTTTTGTAGTAAGCAAATGGTGTTGTTATAATATCACTCGCCAACATAATGATTCCGAAGAAAATAAGTGCTATAACAATGTTGTTATCACTATAACTTCTTGCGATATTATCCACATATTCAAAGCCATCAAAATAGAAAAAACCAAGTGTTAATACCAATGAAAATAATGACGTGATATTAGAAAATTTATGATTAGTGGCTTTGTATAATTGTGATTTTTTGTATTCTTCATCATCATAAACATCTTGTAATTCAGGAGGTAATTCGTCATTAAAGTGTTTTGCATTAAGGGCACCTAAAATTTTGTCAATTATAAAATTAACAATGATAATTCCGATGATGATGTAAAAAAGTGTAGTAGAAGTCATTCTAGTTTTATTTAAGGCTAAAATAAAAAGTATTTGTCACACTGAGCGCAGTCGAAGTGCTTATTTGTCTAAGTATTTAAAATGAGTTGCATTTCTACATTCTGCTAGTATTTGAAGCATATCAAAATCGCCATTAATTAAAGCTTCTTTTTTAGCTCTTGTCCATTTTTTTATTTTTCTTTTCAAAATAAATTGCTTGTAAAACATCATTAAAAGTTTGTTGAAATTTTAACTCTAATGGTCTTCTTTTAAAAGTGTAACAGTCATGATTTTTTCCAAATTTGTGTTCATTTAGACGTTTGCCTATGTTATTAGTAATTCCTGTATAGTAAGATTTATCAGAACATTTTAGTATATAAACATAGTAAGAAAACATGTTGTTTTAGGAATTAAAGAGTCTTCGACTGCGCTCAGACTGACATTCATTATTAATTAAAAACCACGTTGTCGTTTTGCTTCAAAAATTAAAATTCCAGCAGCTACAGACACGTTCATGGAATCAATTTGTCCTTGCATTGGAATAATAATATTTTGCGTTGAATGCTGCAACCACTCATCGCTAAGTCCAGTTGCTTCAGTGCCAACAACAATAGCTGTTGGTTTTTTATAGTCTTGTGTGTGATAATCTACCGAAGCTTGCAATGCAGCACAATAGATATTAATGTTGTTTTCTTTTAAATAACCAATAACCTCTTTGGTTGAACCAGTAGCAATCTGGTTGGTAAACACGCAACCAACACTAGAGCGAATAATGTTTGGGTTATACATGTCTGTTTTTGGGTTTGCAATAATCACTGCATCAATATTGGCAGCATCAGCAGTACGTAATAAAGCACCAATATTTCCTGGTTTTTCTGGAGCTTCAGCAATGAGGATTAAAGGATTTTCAGCTTCGATATTAAGGTCCCTTAGCTTTAAAGATTTTGTCTTAGCAAGTGCCAAAACACCTTCTGTTGTTTCGCGATGTGCTAGTTTTTGGTAAACCTCCTTTGAAAGTTCAATAGTGTTTAGCGAATTAGCTGTTAGGTTATTGAGTTGCTCTTCTGAGAAAAGCTCAGGATAAACCAAAATGGTGTCCAACTCGTAGTTTCCTTTCAAGGCTAATTCAATTTCCCGTTGCCCTTCAATAAGGAACTGACCAGAGTTCTTACGATTTTTGGATTTTTCTTTTAACTGAACCAGTTCTTTAATCAATGAATTTTGTACGCTTGAAATTTGCTTTACCATTATCGCAAAAATAAATAATAAAAGTAATTAAGTACCTTAGTAAACGACAAAGCTTTCAACTAAAATCACTAAAAATGAAAAAACCACTCATTATCACTTTAAGTCTTATCGCTTTTATTTCTTGTAAAGAAGAATCAAAAACAATCAATTATAAAGGTGCTGAACTGAATATAAGTACTACAATTTATCCTGAAACAGTAACCAAAATATTTGATGCTCATGGAGGTATTGATGCTTGGAATACTTTTGAAACCCTATATTATGAAATTGAAAAACCTAGTGTTAACGAGAAGTATAATGTCGCTTTAAAAAGCCGAAAATCACTTATTGATTATGAGCATCACCAATTAGGATTTGATGGTGAAAATGTTTGGTTAAAAAATCTGGATACAGTGCAGTACAAGTCCAATCCTAAGTTTTACTATAACTTGATGTTTTACTTTTACGCAATGCCTTTTGTGCTTGGTGATAATGGCATTAACTACGGAAAAGCAGAAGCCATGGAATTTGAAGGAAAAACTTACCAAGGTCTTTCTATTTCTTATGAGGCTGGAATTGGTGAGTCACCAGAAGATGAATACATTTTGTATTATAATCCAAAAACCTTTAAAATGGAATGGTTGGCTTATACTGTAACTTATTTTTCAAAAGAAAAAGGCAAAGAGTTTCATTTTATAAAATATAGTGATTGGCAAGATGTTGAAGGTTTGCTACTTCCTAAAATTTTGACCTGGTATAATTATGAAAATAACAGACCAACAACAAAACGTAACGATGTAAATTTTGTTAACGTGTCAATTTTAAAAACTAAACCTGATGATGGTATGTTTAAAAAACCAAACGAAGCTAAAATTATAGAATAAGAAAAAACCTCACAGGTTTTTAAAACCTGTGAGGTTTGTATTAATACATAAGCCTGCTTTTAGACACACTTATTTTCTGTGAGCCCTGAAAGCTTTTGGCACGTTTTTTATTCCTAGTTTTTATATTTTTCAGAATAACGTTTCCAAAGTTCAGTTTGATGCGTTTCCAAACTGATAGCACGACCATCAATAAACGCATGAGTTAATTGATTGCCTCGCATATCCAAGGCGTCGCCTTCACTAACAAATAATGTCGCAGATTTACCAACTTCAATGGTTCCTAGCATATCATCAATACCTAATATCTTGGCAATGTTAGAGGTAATTAATTTTAACGCATCTTCTTTATCCATGCCTTGCCCAACGACTTGTCCAGCATAAAAAGGTAAGTTACGTGTCTGGAAGTTAGAGTTGCTTCCAGTATGAATACCAACTAATACTCCAGCGTCTGCTAGAAGTTTTGGATTTTTGTATGGCAAGTCATAATCATGGTCCGACGTTGCAGGTAAACTATGTGTATGGTCAATTAACACAGGAATATTATTGTTTTTTAGCAAACCACTAACAGTATGCGCTTGATATCCACCAACCACAATCATTGTCATTCCATTTTCAATAGCAAAATTTACAGCATCTGTAATGCCTTTTTCGTCATTGACATGAACATACAATTTCTGTGAACCATCAAATAGACCTTCCATAGCTTCAAAAGGAATATTTTTGGTAGCTCGCTTTCCTTTTAAGTAGGCTTTACTTTCTTTTACAAAAGCAATAATGCCTTCAACTTGTTTAGCATAATTGTTATTTGGTCTTAAGCCTCTAGGCTCACCAAGCCACCAACGACCTCTCGAAAAACTACTTGGCCAATTAAGATGTACACCATCATCTACTTTAATGGCTGCGTCTTGCCAGTTCCAAGCATCTAATTGCATAATGGATGATGTTCCTGAGAACGTTCCACCATTTGGAGATACTTGAGCTGTTAAAATTCCATTTGGTCGCATGGATTCTATCACTTTAGACTCTGCATTATAAGCGATTAAACTGCGCACATGCGGAATCATACTTCCCATTTCTCGTTGGTCATTACTTGCGTTTACAGCATCAACTTCAACAAGTCCTAAGTTTGTATTTGCTCCAATAAAGCCAGGATAAAGATGTTTTCCAGAGGCATCTACAACAGTTCCTTTGGTCACTGTGCTTGAGTTGCCTACTGCCTGAATTTTTCCGTTTTCAAAAACAACAGTTCCGTTTTCAATAACAGTTCCGTTTCCAACATGAATCGTAGCACCTGTAATGCTTATAGCCTGACTTTGCTTATCTGCTGGTGTTTGTTGCGCAAACGTGAGTGTGCAACATAACATTAAAATTGAGTATATATATATAATTTTTCTCATAAGTTCTTTTGTTTAGTCCATTGAATCACATTCAAGGAGTTGCTTATCTTTTGCTTTTATAGGTTGTGTTTTCATGCCTTTGTTTTTCTCCTGCATCATCATTGTCATTAATTCACTGCGCTCTTTTTTAATTTTAGAACGCATTTGCTTATCCTTATCAATATCAAAATAAGTAGCACCTTCAATCATAGTTCTTTCAGCTTTCGCATATACCGACAATGGATTATCGTTCCATAATACAACATCAGCATCTTTGCCAACTTTAATACTTCCAACGCGATTATCAATGTGTAACAATTTGGCTGGATTAAGGGTTACCATTTTCCAGGCATCTTCTTCACTTACTCCTCCATATTTTACAGTTTTTGCAGCTTCTTGGTTTAAGCGTCTAGACATTTCACCAGAATCGCTGTTAATAGCAGTTGTAATACCAACATTGTGCATGATTGATGCATTGTAAGGAATCGCATCGTTTACTTCAAACTTGTAAGCCCACCAATCACTAAAAGTAGATGCTCCAACACCATGCTCTTTCATGATGTCTGCCACTTTATAACCTTCGAGAATATGCGTAAACGTGTTCATTTTAAAATTGAATTTTTCGGCTACTTTCATCATCATATTAATTTCACTTTGAACATATGAATGACAAGAAATAAAGCGTTCTCCATTCAATATTTCTGCTAAAGTTTCCAATTCTATATCGTAGCGATATGGTTGACCATTTTTCTTTTTGGCATCATATTCTTGAGCTCTAGTAAAGTAATCGGTAAATAATTGTTCAACTCCCATTCTGGTTCTAGGGAAGCGCGTTCCGTTTTGAGAACGTGATTGTTTAACATTTTCACCAAGAGCAAATTTTATAAACTTTGGTGCATTTTTATTGATGAGCCCATCAGCAGTTTCTCCCCATTTTAATTTAATGATTGCTGAACGTCCTCCAATTGGATTTGCAGAACCATGCAGAATTTGAATTGAGGTAACGCCACCTGCGAGGTTTCGGTAAATATTAACATCTTCAGGATCAATGACATCTTCAATGCTTACTTCAGCTGAAGAGTTTTGACCACCTTCGTTAATGCTGGCAGCAGCAATATGAGAATGCTCGTCTATTATTCCAGCTGTTAAATGTTTTCCTGTGGCATCCACGACTTTTGCACCACTAGCACTAAGGTTGTTTCCTATTTTAGAAACCTTTCCGTTTTTAACTAACACATCAGTGTTTTGAAGGATGCCTTCAGATTCGTTTGTCCAAACCGTTGCATTTTTAAATAGAATAGTTTCTTGTTGAGGCAATTCTGAAACACCATAGGCACCATTTGGATAGGTAACAGGCATCATTTTAACTTCTTTGTTAGAACCTTCTCGTTTGTTCATTCCATCTTTTTTGGAATCATCATCATTAGGAGATTTAACTGCACTTACATAAGCAACATTGCCATTTGAATCAATAATTTTTCCACTTAAATTGTCATTTTGATTAACTCTTGAGGTAAAACGCATAAACTCTTGTTGCGTAGTATCTGTACTTGTAAAGGTTAGGTTTACCCAATTATCTTTATAAGAAATTTTAGAGCCTAACTGCTTGCCATTACTTTTCACATCAGATTTTGGTTTACTTGCAGAACCTGAAATTTTAACATCATAGGTTTTTCCAGCCATGGTAAATGAGTAATTACCATCAATGTCTTTAATGTTCATATCCTTAATAATATCCCTGTCGCCTTTTACCCAGTTTTCATACAGTGTCGTACTCTTATCAAAAATATCTCCAGAGGTTATCAGGAAATTAGCATAAGCACCATTTTTTAAAGAACCAATTTTATTGGATTGCCCTAACACTTGTGCAGGAACGGTTGTAAGCGCTTCTAGTGCTTTGGTTTTGTCTAGTCCATATTCAATGGCTTTCATTAAATTAGCTTTTAGCATACTTGGCGATTTTAAACCATCAGTTGTAAAGGTAAACCTAATGCTATTATCTGCCAATGCTTTTGGATTCGATGGTTTTTGATTCCATTCGCGCATTGCTGAAAGCTCTAATACACTTGCTGCAAACGTATCTTCTACATCATAAGCATTAGGAAAGTTAAGTGGTAAAATATACGTGGCATTTGTGGCTTTAATATCCTTAATGCGTTCATATTCATCGCCTCCACCTACAATTACATATTGAGTGCCAAATTCATCTCCTACCTTATCAACCCTCAAAGCATTTGCCTTACTGCCAGCAACAAAGATTTTGACTAAACCTTTATTGTTGTTAAAGGCTTCTAAAGAACGATCAGTGATTTTAATTCCTCCTTTTGCGTACCAAGCTGCATCATGATTAACCTGTCTAATTAATGCTAAAGAGCCCATTAAGGAATTAGGATACGATTGACGCGACTTTAAACTTTTGCTTAATGATAAGTAAGCGGCAGACCTGTCGTCTAAAATACGTTCGGCATCACTTCCTTTTGATGTCAATGCAACCAATGCTCCAGTACCTCGCATGATGCCATCTTGAAGATGTGTGTTCACCACACCAAATCCTGCTTTTCGTAAAGCCGAAGCAGCTTTAGCATCATACTTAAAATGGTCAACTGCGTTTTGCTCTGGTCTGATGTGATCGTTCCAGTAAAATCCTTCTCTTGAAGCATCGTACTGTCCACCACCAAATCTAAATCCTCCTCCTTGACGTTTTGGTTTTTCAACTCCGAAACCGGAATAGATGTCAATAAATGAAGGATAAATACTTTTACCTGAAACATCAATAACAACTGCATTTGTAGGAATATTTACTGAAGTTCCAGTGGCTACTACTTTTCCGTCTTGGATGAGTAAGGTGCCTTTGTCAATTATTTGTGTTGGCGTCACAAAAATCTTAGCATTTGTAAATGCTGTGTAGTTTGTGTTTTCAGATTTTACGCCATCATTTTTCGGAAAATGCTCTTGTGCTACAATTGAAAAGGAACACACAAGCATCATTACAATAAGATACTTTTTAATCATATTTAGTTGGTAATAAATTAGAACTATAAATATAACGATTGTGAGAGAAGTAAAGTGACGTTATGATATTTTTAACGTTTCTTTAGATAGGCTTTTCCTTATAATAATTTACCAATAATGCAACCGCGTAGCTATAACTTTCAATGCCTTTATCTTGATTATTGGCTTTTAAAAAATTACTATAGATAACTTTAAAAACAGGTTCTAGAGGATTTTTATAGTTGTTCCAAAAGGTATTTGATTCTTGAAAATTAAGTAAGATTCCTTTGTTGATTTTTGTTTTTAATAATTCGAAACTTTCTTTATCGCGCCTGTAAACTTCATTTAAGCATTGTCTTAAAGCTGATACATACCCTGAATATTTATAATATATATCAGGGTTGTTAATGGAAGCTAGATAACCAATAAAATTAGTTTCGTTTTCGGCAGCATAGCCTAATTGATGTGCTTGTTCATGACATGCTGTTGCTGGATATTGATATGATGGAATTAAACCATCGATTTGTGCTTCGTTGGTAAATGGATTTAAGTAACCACTAAATCCCATATAGGTAAGAGGTAAACTATAAATGGATTGTTTAATACTTTTTGCTTTATAGGCAAAAATGGGATGCTCTTTTGCAATTACCTTATATCCATCCATTGTTTTATTAAATAATTCTTTTTTACTGTATGGAACTTTTACTTTAATTGAATCATTACTTGTAATAGCTAAGTGAATAGCATTGGATTTTTCAACAAACGCTTCAGTTACATTAATTAATTCCTCAGTTGAATATTTATAATCAATGTCGAGCGATTTGTGTAGGAGAATTCGATAATAATTCATTCCCCAAAATACATGAAATGCCAAATACACTATTGAAACTGTTGAAAACACATCAATTAACCAGTTTTTTGTGTCAAATCTTAAGCGTTTTCTATTAACAAAAAACCATCTTAAAATATATACTCCAGCAATAGTATAAAGTATATCTCCTATTGAGAAAGGAATCCAACCAAAAACGTAGCGTAGTATTTTTGAAGTAAATTGATACACACCATTGCTATAATAGGTTTCAATAAACTCTGGATAACTAGCCAATAGCTTTACAATGATGTATTGTGGTATAATACTTAAAGCAATTATTAGTTTTTTCTTGTTCAACATCATTCAAAAATACACAATAGTTTAACAATTCTTTTATTTACTTACATACCTTTGTAAAACTTAATTAACAGATACATGAATTCAGAAATAAGAAACCTTGAACCTAAAGAATTGTGGAATAAATTCGCCGATTTAAATGCAGTCCCAAGACCTTCCAAAAAAGAAGAGCGTGTGATTGCCTTTATGAAAAATTTTGGAGAAAATTTAGGACTTAAAACCATCGTTGATGAAGTTGGAAATGTGATTATCAAAAAACCTGCTTCCAATGGAATGGAAAGCAGAAAACCAATTGTAATGCAGTCACATTTAGATATGGTACATCAAAAAAATGCTGACACCAATTTTGATTTTGACTCTCAAGGAATTGATATGTTTATTGATGGCGACTGGGTTAAAGCAAAAGGAACAACACTTGGAGCTGACAATGGACTTGGAGTAGCTACAATTATGGCGATTTTAGAAAGTAATGCTATTGCGCATCCTGCTATTGAAGCCTTATTTACCATAGATGAAGAAACAGGAATGACTGGAGCTATGGGTTTAAAAGGCGGATTGTTGAAAGGTGATATTTTACTGAATTTAGATACTGAAGAAGATGATGAAATTGGTGTTGGTTGCGCTGGTGGAATTGATGTTACAGCTACCAAAACTTATGTTGAAGAGAGTGTGCCTGAAGATTTTATGGCATATAAAATTGACGTTAAAGGGCTCAATGGAGGTCACTCAGGAATGCAAATTTACGAAGGTTTAGGTAATGCAAACAAAATAATGAACAGGCTGCTTTATTCTGTAATTAACACAATTCAAATTTGTGAAATAGATGGAGGAGGGTTGCGAAATGCCATTCCTAGAGAAAGTTTTGCTGTTGTAGTTTCTGATAAGAATAATTTAGAGCTTGTTGAAAAGAATCTCCTAGATGAAATTGAAAACATTAAAAAGGAATTGAAGACTACTGAGCCTAATCTAGATATTACATTTGGTTCAACAGAAATGCCTTTAAAAATGGTTGAAAGGGATTTTGGCAGAACTTTTATAAAAGCAATTTATGCTGCTCATAATGGAGTGTTTAGAATGAGTGCTGATATTCCTGATTTGGTGGAGACATCCAATAACATTGCAAGAGTATTAGTGAAGGATGGTGGCATTAAAATATTGTGCTTAACTCGCTCGTCGGTTGAGTCTTCAAAAATGGACTTAGCTAACAAACTACGTTCAACGTTTGAGTTGATAGGTTGTGATGTTGAGTTTTCTGGCAGCTATCCAGGATGGACACCCAATATGGAGTCTTCTATATTAAAAGTGATGCGAGAACTATATGTTA
>Ga0316205_10002430_pt1 | contig 19415 bp, 22 predicted proteins | sample 3monthpyrite_MG_FD_204941 | JGI IMG/M metagenome (GOLD analysis project Ga0316205, IMG submission 204941) | Microbial mat bacterial communities from mineral coupon in-situ incubated in ocean water Damariscotta River, Maine, United States -... | ecosystem: Environmental > Aquatic > Marine >... | reverse complement strand
AAGAATCAAACATTGCTTGTCTTTTTATTTCTTTGTGAGCATTAGTTAGTTGATCTTTTAGTTCTTTTTCTTGATAAAGAAATTTGAATATAGTGTTGTTTGTAATGATCATTGCTGGTAGATAAATGATAAAGACAAAGAATAGCGCGACAAGATTAATTATCAGGTTAGTTTTTTCTGTCTTAATATTCTCCGTATTAAATTGGTTTAAAGAAGAAGACATAATACTCGCTATTTGCTCAAGTCGATGGACAATTTGCTTAGCCGTTTCCAGTAACAAAATTCTATTGCGAAGCTTTTCATTATCGAGAATTCTACTGAGCTTATGTATCTTTTGTTTTACATCTAGTAGCAGTGCCATAGGGAAGTTGGAATGTAAGTTATTTTCAACCAAGAAAATAATACGCGATATTTTTTGTTCAGCCTTTGAAAAAATGCGAGTTGACGTTAATATTAATTTGATATCATCTGGATCTAGACGAACGGTAGAGCTCCATGAATGTTCTAAAGAAAGAATTTCAAAAAGCAGTTGATTTATTTTGTCAGATACGGGTAGATAATAGTTTGCTAATTGACTGGTGGTAGCTCTATTGTCATTAAAGTTTTTATAAAATACCCCAAGCGTTATTAAAAAAACCAGTGTCAATAAAGGAACAATTATTTTTAGACGTAAGATTATATATTTCATTGTACGTTAGGTTTTTGAGACTCAAGTGCTTTTTGTAATGTAGAAAAATCTTCTAGTGTCGCAGTAACAAAATATTCTGCTCTCAAGAGTTCTAATATCGTTTTATTTTCTTGAGGAGAAAGAAAAAGAGAAACATCGAGAACTTTTTTGGTTATTGATGGTGATAAATTATGTTGAACAGCCCAGACGTAATCGGCAAAAATTGGAGAGCGCCAGACGATTTTTAGGTCTTTTCCTTCGGGTGACGCGGCGTATTTTTCTACAATTAACGCATTAGCTACTCCGACGTCAACCTCACCAGAGAGAACCATTTAAATCGTTTGGTTGTGACTAGCTGAGTGACTAACCTCCGAAAAATAATTTTCAGCTTCGATACCTTGTAGATTTAAAAAATAGCGAGGCATAACGTGACCGGAAGTTGAAAGTTTTGGTCCAAAACTAAGGCTTTTTTGTTGTAAATCTTCGAGTGACTCAAAGCTATTTTGTTTTAAAGTAATAATATTACTGCTGAAAGATCTATCGACATTTCGCATCATTAGTGGTTTGGCAGAATGTTCAAGGTGCGTTTTCCAAAAGGTGTAAGCACCAAAGTAGGCGATATCAACCTTTTTTTCGGCAAATAGTTCGATTAGCTGTTCGTAGTTATCAGGTACAACAAGTTCAAAAGTCGTTCCTATCTCCGCTTCCAAATACCTAAGATAGGGGGTGAAGCGTTGCTCTGACTCAGTTTTCGAACCATCAGATAAAATACCTACCCTGATTTTTTGTGGGGTGTAATGGTTAGTTTTTTCATCATCACAACTTTGCAGAATAATACCTGTTAAAATTATAATAATGGTTACGGATAGAAAACGCATGATGCTCCCTGCATATCTACTTTGTTAGAGGAATTATTCATCAAGTACATAGGTAATACTATAGTTGATGCAAAGGCATTCTGCTAAGTTTTTTAGTCAAAAGAGCGCATTAGACAGAGCCTAATGAGAAGCGCTTACAAACGGAAAATAGTGGAAATAATATAAACATTATTGGATTATTTTGGTAAAATCATAGCAACCTTAACTAGCAGGTATGCCTTATGCAATGTCCAAAATGTCAAAACCAACCGCTTAGAGCAACTAAATTAGAGCAAGGTCTGTCAGCAATGGGATGTAGCCAATGCGATGGTGCATTTGTTACTTTGTTGTATTACAGAGATTGGGTCGAAAGAAATCCATCAATAGATGATAGTGACAAGCCAAGTATTCAAAACGTTGCTGAATTGCAAGAAGTTGATGACAGTCAGTCCGCATTATCCTGTCCTAAGTGCAGTCGGTTAATGTCGAAATATAAAATATCCGGTGAGAGTAATAACCGCATTGATCTTTGTTCTTCTTGCGATGAAGTTTGGCTTGATGGCGGAGAGTGGGAGTTATTAAAAGCGCTTGAACTCAGCAAAAAAATGCCACTAGTTTTTACAGAACAATGGCAACGTAAATTGAGAAAGCAAGCAACACAAGAAGCAAGAGAACAAAGGTTATTAAAATTTATTTCGCAACAGGACTTGGATGAAGTGAAAAAATTTAAAGAATGGTTGAGTGAACATCCCAATAAAGAACAAATCTTATTTTTTATTAATCAGGAATGACGAGTCAATTAGTGTATTTCGATTCTCCTCCCTCTCTTGCAAAGAGGGAGGTAAATCTACTTCATACCCTTTTTTATAATTTCAATTACTTCATTTTCAATCTCAACAAAAAGGTTATAGGCAGGACTGCCTTTTGCGATAACAGTCGGGCGATTAAACAATGTAGTGGTTTTCCCATCTTTTTCGATTAAGGTTAAGTGCAGCGGACATGCTCCCAGCATACTTGGATCAAGATTACTAATTTTATTCGCGTACCAACCATTACAAAACACCATGCTTCTAATGGCTGTTAACTTGTTTTTGTTGTAGTCATCTCCCCATTTTTCAGCGAAACTTGAGATATTTTTACCAATATTAATTTCCTTCACAACAAAAAATCGAGACTCGTCCATGCTCTTTTGCATATTCTCATAAACTTCAGAAATCGGCTTATCGGCAGTTAATTGATATAGGGTTGAAGACTCTGCCTGTGCGTACGTGCTGATAAAAATAGATAAAATAAAGGGTAATAGAAAAATCTTGTTCAAGATAACTTTGTTCATAGGGGGTCTCGTTTGAGTTTAGAGACAAAATAATGACATAAGCATTAACTTTTGTGAAGTTTTATCGCATGTACTGGGTAACGAGGATATAATTCGGCTACTTTATTTTTAGTCACAAAAACAAATATGACCAATCAACTAGAACAATTAAAAACTATGACCACAGTGGTTGCTGATACGGGTGATTTCACCGCGATTGCTGAATTTTCTCCACAAGATGCTACCACTAATCCTTCATTATTGTTGAAGGCGATTTCCTTGCCAGAATATGGGCAAACTGTCTCTCAGGCAATAGAGTATGCTGCGGTGCAATCTACCGATAAAACCCAACAATTGATTGAAGCGAGTGATTATTTGAGTGTGTTGATTGGTTGCAAGCTCTTATCACTTGTTCCTGGGTGTGTTTCGACTGAAGTAGATGCTCGTTTATCTTTTGATACTGACAAAACAGTGCAAAAAGCGCGAAAAATCATTCAACTTTATCAAGGTTTAGATATCGATAAGTCTCGAATTTTAATTAAAATTGCATCTACTTGGGAAGGCATTCGGGCTGCAGAGATATTAGAAAAAGAAGGTATCAATTGTAATTTGACATTATTGTTTAGTTTTGCTCAAGCGAGAGCTTGTGCCGAAGCGGGGGTATTTTTAATATCACCTTTTGTTGGTCGAATTCTAGATTGGTACAAAAAAGCCACCGGCAAAAATGCTTATCTAGCGAATGAAGATCCTGGAGTTGAATCTGTAACTGCAATTTATCAATATTACAAACGGCATCAATATCCCACCGTTGTTATGGGCGCGAGTTTTAGAAATATAGGCGAAATTATTGAACTAGCAGGTTGCGATCGGCTAACCATAAGCCCTGATTTAATGGCGGAGTTATCTGACAAACAAGATAAAATTACTCGAAAATTGCTGCCAGCAGAAGAATTCTCTGATCGACCGGTCAAGCTAACTGAAAGTGAATTTAGGTGGCAAATGAATGAAGATCCGATGGCGACAGAAAAAACCGCCGAAGGTATTCGTAATTTCGCAAAAGATCAGCTTAAGTTAGAAGCAATATTGGCGAAAATGCTCTAAGCTTAATGTTATCAATAAAACCTCAAATTCTGGAGTTGATATGAGTGATCCTGTAAGAGCAAGTGACGGTCCTTTTAAGGTCGAGGTAGAAGAAGGCAAAACCTATATGTGGTGCAGCTGCGGTCGAAGCAAAAAACAACCTTTTTGTGATGGCTCGCATAGCGGTACTGAGTTTATTCCGGAAATATATAAAGCAGAAGAAACCAGAAAAATTTCATTCTGCGGTTGTAAAAAAACCGGTGCAGCACCGATTTGTGATGGTAGCCATAATCGATAAATAAAAAATCCCCTCACCTTTTTTAAGATGAGGGGATGAATATGAAAGCTCCTCACTATTTTTCAAATTGGTAATTCTTTTCCTCCGCTTGCTTCTTGATAGCCAATGTTAATGCATCGCTCATGCTAGGTGCAGTGGCTAGTTGTTCTTTCTTTTTTTCGGCTACATATACGTCTCGAGATTGACTCAACTTTTGAATTTCTTCTTTGATGGCTTTTCTCTCTTTGGATTTTTTAACCACATATTTTTTCTTTTCTTGTTTGGACATTTTACGCATTTCTGTAGGTAGTTCAGACTTTTTTATTTTCGCGATTTCTTCTTCTTTAACGGTACCGTCTTCCAACGCGTCAACAAGATCCCACTCTGTATTGCTATAAAAAGATGATGATTTGGAGCGAGCTCTTTTGGCTAAAAGACCCGCAGAAATATTCTCACTCTGCTGATCTTGAGCCATTTGACGTTGAGATTTTTCATGACCATGGGCACCATATGGAATATAGGTGTTATTTAATTTGCTGTTTAGTTCTGCAATTCTTTTATCTTGTGGTGCGATCACATGAACGGTTCTTTGGTTAGTATCAATACTCATATAATCTCCGCCCGCAATAAGAGCTCCGCTTTGCCAGCCAGTATCAATACCGACCTGATGATCGCCTGCGTGAATGGTATTGACTGCAATACCATGCTGACTTGCTAGTTTTAACGCATCACGATAGTTCACGGGACCTTGACTAAACGGCTCATTGCCTGCGATAAAAATTGTTTTGATATCACGATCTGAATGACTCCAATTTAAGCTCATGACTGCCGTTTTAATGGCAAAGCCGCAATATTCACTACCACCATTGGTGGTTAATGAAAACAAACCTTCTGATACTTTATCGAGTTCGCGTGTAAAATTATTGAGCATACGAACAAAACCCGTATCTCGAGAATTTCCATCGTTGCCATACTCGAATAACGCAACTTCAAGTGTTGGGGTAACACCGTTCCTTTTCGCGGTTGAAAATTCGTTGACGACCTGCCAAAGTTGATTGCGGGTTTGATCGATCAGACCATCCATACTTCCACTCGTATCTAGCAGGATGGCGAGCTGAATCTTCGGCGGAGTGGTTGGTTGTGGTGCGATAATATGACGGTGAGATTTGCTCGCTGGTGCCGTGTGAGCGAAACTTGCTGAACTAAATAAAATAAAAAATAGGTAAGCGAAGGGTAAGAATAGTTTATTTTGTTGGGCTTTCATGGTCATTTCCTTAGGAGCAGTAGATTCAGTTATTAGTCTATGCCGAAGATAAGAAAATTATTAGACCTGTTAATGTAAACAGTTTTTCGTACTGTTTACATTTTGTTTACAGAGGCATTTTTAGAGGTGCCCTTAAGCCAATGCTGATCTTTGCGCTTCGATTATTTCCTTTATACCTTGCTGCCCGAGAGTCATCATTTCTGATAATTCTTGCTGAGTAAATGTCGCACCTTCGGCAGTGCCTTGAATTTCAATAAAGCCATTTTCTTCATTCATAACGATATTCATATCGGTTTCAGCGACAGAATCTTCAGGATAATCCAAATCAAGAACGGGCGTGCCTTTAAAAATACCAACGGAAACCGCCGCAATCATGTGTTTCATGGGGTTAGTTTTTACTTTTTTCTTACGGATCAAGTGATTAACTGCTTCCACTAGAGCAATACAACCGCCAGAAATTGACGCTGTACGCGTTCCTCCATCGGCCTGTAATACATCACAATCAATATGAATGGTATATTCACCTAACAAGCTTAAATCAATCGCAGCACGTAAAGAGCGACCAATTAACCGCTGAATTTCTTGAGTACGTCCACTTTGCTTGCCGCGAGCGGCTTCTCTATTGTTTCTAGTATGAGTGGCGCGAGGTAACATGCCATATTCGGCGGTTAGCCAGCCTTGCTTTTTGCCTTTTAAAAAACGAGGAACGCCTTCTTCGACTGATGCCGTGCAAAGTACGCGGGTTTCTCCCATTTCAATCAGCACTGAGCCTTCTGCATAGTTAGTAAACTGACGTGTAATTTGTATTGGGCGAAGCTGATTGCTTGTTCTGCCGCTTGGTCGCATAGTGATCTCCGAGAAATAATGCGTGATTTGTGACGGATTCTAACTAAAATGGCGACATTTTAATATAAATGGCTGGATTTAATATCAATTATCGATAAAAAGGTTCGCTCAAGGTACAATTTGAGTTAATTAGAGCTAAAAGAAAGTCTCCCTCAATAGCTGTTTGATAAATTGGATAAAGAGGCGGGCTAATATTCTTCAATATAGGAAAGTATCATGATCAAAAGTATGACCGCATTTGCACGACAGTCGATTGAAAAAGATTGGGGAAATGGTGCATGGGAAATCCGCTCGGTAAATAGTCGATTTTTAGAGACTAATTTTCGGTTGCCAGAATCATTTCGTTACCTTGAATTTAAACTTAGGGAAAAATTACGTAAAAAATTAAATCGAGGAAAAATAGACTGTAGTTTGCGCTTAGATATGAGCCAAGGAAGCAGTGATGATTTATCCATCGATGTTGATATTGCCAATTCAGTACTAAAATCTCATCGACAGCTTGAAAAAATTTCTAACATTGCACAAGAACCCAGTTTAACCCGATTATTGAGCTGGCCTGGGATCATCAAAAAAACTGAAACTGATAGCGAGCAAATGGAACTTGAACTTTTGTCGAGTTTAGACGAAGCAATTGATCAATTGATCACTATGCGAGGACGAGAAGGCGATAGTATCACCGATATGATCCAGCAAAGAGTTGATGGGATTAGTCAACAAGTCAATTACGTCAGAGAGGAAATGCCAGAAATTATAAAATGGCAAAAAGAAAAAATACTCGCTCGTTTTGAAGAAATAAAACTCGAATTTGATGAGCTTAGGATTGAACAAGAAATGGTGATGGTTGCTCAAAAAATTGATGTCGACGAAGAGCTTGATCGACTTGATGCACACATTAAAGAAATTTCTCGACTGCTAAAAAAAGGCGGCGTTGTAGGAAGGCGTTTAGACTTTTTAATGCAAGAACTAAATCGAGAAGCGAATACTTTAGGATCGAAATCAATTAGTTCAAAAACCACAGCAGCATCGGTAGAGTTGAAGGTTTTGATTGAGCAGATGAGGGAACAGATCCAGAATATTGAGTGAATTTTCTAGGATATGCAATTAACAAATTAAATATAGTAAGGTGGGTATTGTTATTCTGTTGGCAACGGTTTGCATTTGTGGTTGCCAAACTAAAAATGTTTTTCCATTGCTCGATTTTTATATAATATTCTCGCAATTCGCACACCATAACTAAATTTACGATAAAAAATAACATAAGGATCAATTTCATGGCGTTGTAAGCCTTTACGGATAGCGACCGCATGACCCATATCGGAATTTTCGGCGAGCAAACGAAAGCTTGAAATTAGTCTCTGTTGGTAACTGTCTGCTTTATCTTCTCCCCACTCTTGAAAACCTCGGATATAAATATCGATCAAATCCCGCTCAGCAACAGGCGATACTTTATAGGTCGCCACGCTTGAACGCTTCCTTTTTCACATGAGCTAAGAGTTCGTTATCGCCCCACTCTTTTGCTTCGCCTTTCTCTCCTTCGATAAGTTGACTAAGTAACCACTCTGGTCCTTGTGATTCTTCAAGTTTTCTTAGAGCATCTCTTACAATTTCACTTGTTGATGTGTAGCGCCCACTTTTCACCAGAGATTTAATAAACTGGTGCTGATGCGCACCTAAAGTGATGCTGGTTGTTCGCGGCATATTAGAAATTCTCAAAAGTTGACCCTAGGATAAGTGTAACACATATCAACACTAAAAATGGAGCAACGCGCTCCATTTTTAGTTTTCCTGGGGTGTTTGTAAGAGAGTTCTAACTACAAAAACTCACCATTCTCATCAACACCATTGAGCCGCAGTGCATCAGGATTACTATCACTAGCATCGGGTATCCATTGTCCAAGACAAGCCCTATCTTCAACACACGGATCAGTTAATGACTCAAGGAATGCCATCAAATATTCTACTTGCAGGCTAGTTAAAGCAACGTTTTGAAGACTGAATAATTGTGCTTCTCTGTTAGCATTTAACTGGTCGATAGCTAGCTGAGTATTTTCCACCATATCAGCAGCTTGAATATTTGGATCAAGCTGTGAAAAGTCATAATTGTCTAAAGCTGCTTGAGGATCGAGATGATGCCTGATTGTAGCCTCTAAGGAAGTGTAACCACCCGCGTGCCCCCAAGGACCTGTTGCTGTGACGTTTATCAATGAAGGCGTTCTGAAGGCGTACATATCGTCCGGATCGCCAGATTCTCTAAACCGACCAAAGTCATCATTACCTGAAGTTCCATTGCCTTTGCCTCGACCAATTTGCGGCATCGCGACTACATGAAAGCCTTCATCTGTAAAAAAGTCTCCGGAATGACAAGAAGCGCAACCAGCGCCACCATTTTCTGCGGAATTGAAAAATAATAACGCACCACGTTTAGCGTAAAGAGTGAGGGCATTGTCATTTCCATCAACAAAGTCTTTCCAAGGTGTATTCACAAAAACTTGTGAGTTTTCATAATCCCCTATGGCTTCGACTATATTTGAAAATGTTATTAACTCATCAGCAGCCCCATCTGGACTACTAAAGCCCTCTCTAAATTCTTCCAGCCATTGATTAACCGGTAAAACTCCGCCCAGAGGCTCACCATAATCACCAATTCTCTGTTCTAAATTCGTGCGAATTTCAGCATTATTGGTTCCGTCAAAATTACCGAAATTCTTCATTTCTTCGGGAGAGGTCACTGGGAAGCGGGCTTGCGAACTTGCTAGCGTACTTCCAGCATCTGGATCAGCTTCACCAAAAGGAGAATCGGGCGTACGAATACCAAAACCGTCATTTCCTGATTGTGTGGGCGTACCACCTAAACTTTCAACCCGTCCATCATGAAATAATACTTTATCCCACATTGCTAAGTTAAATGTTGTTGGTGCATTTCTTGGAACGGTTGGTCCGCCATCGAAATGCTCCCCTGAAACGCTATGAAATCTTCCAGGACCTAATAAGTCTGGAGAAACTGCATCAACACCGATAGGTAAAGACAGATCATCGCCACCTCCTAGAGATGGATGATGGCATGTGACACAAGCTGAATCGAAATCACCACCAAGTGATTTAGTGAAAAATAATTTCATGCCAAGCTGCGCTTTAGGATCTTCAATATTTGGTAGTGTTCTGCCAATTGTAGGATCACCGGTTAGCTCCAAACTACTGATCAATGCCCTTACATCGGCTGTTTCGGTTGCGATTGGTGGGTCTGGAGGTGGAGGATTGTCATCATTCCCCCCGCTACAGCCAGCGAAAATGAGTGATAACAAAATAACAGCGGGTAAAGAGCTAATATTTTTTATTAAATGTTGTGTTTTTATGGGCATATCCAGTCCTCTTTTTTATTCTTGGTTAAATCGATTTAATATTCAGTAACTACTACCATAGTATAAAAGATCAACAATTTTAAATAAAATGATAAATTGTTCAAAAATAAAGTGAAATTTTTCAACTAGCACTTACTTATCGCCCTTGCTAAACTATCAATCAACCAATTATGCAAAATTATATTTTTCGGAACGCCAGCTAACAAACTATGAACAGTCAATCCACATCAAGTTCAGCAACCGCCAATTTATTTGTTGTTTCAGCGCCTTCTGGAGCGGGAAAAACCAGTCTTTTAAAGCAACTTTTGGTTGATTTAGACTCTGCCGAAACTTCCATTTCTCATACTACTCGAACAAAGCGTGATGCGGAGGTTGACGGTGTTGACTATCACTTTGTTGAAATAGACGCGTTTAAACAACTTATAAAAGAGGATGCTTTTTACGAACATGCAGAAGTCTTTGGTAATTTTTATGGAACGAGCAAATCGTCTATTGCCGATCAGCTTGCCAGAGGCATCGATGTTATCTTAGAGATCGATTGGCAGGGTGCTCGCCAAATTAAGCAGCAACTGCCTGAAAGTCGTTCGATCTTTATCCTTCCTCCATCAAAACCTGAATTAGAATCACGTTTAAAAGGAAGAGGTCAAGACAATGAAGCGATCATTGCCAAGCGGATGAGTGCCGCAATTAGTGAAATGTCGCACTATAATGAATATGATTATTTAGTCATAAATGACGATTTTTCAGTGGCTGTTAGTGAAATTGAGGCGATTATTCGCGCTGAAAGGCAAAAACAGGCAATTCAGCAACAAAAACATGCTCAATTGTTGTGCAATCTTTTGGAGTAGCGCACAATTTGAGTTAAACTATGCGACCTTTTTGAGCAATGGCTGGCTAATTTAGATCAAAAGTAGCAATTGCAGATTATTTTATTTTTTATAGGCTGGAAAAACCAATGGCAAGAGTCACAGTAGAAGATGCAGTTGAAGCGATCGGCAATCGATTTGACCTAATAATGGTTGCATCAAAACGCGCCAGACAATTAGCAACTGGCGGAAAAGATCCAATGGTTGATTGGGATAATGATAAGCCAACCGTTGTTGCGCTTAGAGAGATTGAAGAAAATTTAGTAACAGCAGATAACATCGACAAGCTGGGCGCTCCACCTGTCGAAGAAATTATTGAAGACATTATCGAAGAATAAAAACCTCATTTGTTCTTTGATGTTATTTAAAGATATTCTTTAAAGATACTGTTTTAGGAGACTGAGGTGTACTTATTTAGTGGTCTTAAAGAGCAGTTGCAAAGCTACTTAGATGAAACACAAGTTGAAAAAATTCAACAAGCCTATATTTTTGCCCGCGATTCTCATGATGGGCAGCTAAGAACCAGCGGCGATCCCTATATCACTCATCCCGTCGCTGTCGCTAAAATTCTCGCGACACTTCATCTCGACGCTCAAACTATCATGGCAGCATTAATGCACGATGTGATAGAAGACTGTGAAGCGACTCGCGAAGATATCGTCGAACTGTTTGGCGAAAGAGTGGCTGCGCTTGTCGAAGGTGTGACCAAACTAACCCAAATAAAATTCCGGTCTCGCCAAGAAGCACAAGCGGAAAATTTTCGTAAGATGATGATGGCGATGGTTGAAGATCTTCGAGTAGTGCTGATTAAGCTGGCTGATCGTCTGCATAATATGAGAACCCTCGGTTCGCTCAATAATGAAAAACGTACTCGTATCGCCAAAGAGACCATGGAAATCTATGCACCGATCGCTAATCGATTAGGCATGTTTGCCATGCGCCGTGAATTAGAAGATTTGGGTTTTGCAGCTAAATACCCGATGCGTTGCCGAGTGATTAAAGAGTCGGTTAAAAAGGCTCGCGGAAATCGTAAAGAGATTATTAACAGCATCTCTAATAATATTTTACAAAGACTTAACGCCGAGGGGATAGAAGCGGAAATAGGTGGACGAGAAAAATCTGTATTTAGTATCTATCAAAAAATGCGTGGGAAAGTTGGCGTTTTTGATCAAGTAATGGATGTGTATGGTTTCAGAGTAGTGACCGACACTGAAGATAGCTGCTACCGTATTCTCGGTCAATTGCATAACTTGTATCGACCTGTACCCGGACGCTTTAAAGATTATATGGCGATCCCTAAAACCAACGGTTATCAATCTCTGCATACTACGTTAAGAGGACCTCATGGCCTGCACATAGAGGTGCAAATACGTACTACCGAAATGGATCAAATGGCTGAAAATGGCGTTGCCGCTCATTGGCTGTATAAAGGAGGTTCTGAGGTCAATCGGGCTGAGGTAAAAGCTCGTGAGTGGATGAGTAACTTAATGGAATTGCAAAAAAATACCGGCGATTCAATTGAGTTTATCGAAAGCGTCAAAGTTGACTTATTTCCTGACGAAGTTTATATCTTTACGCCTAACGGAAACATTATCGAGTTGCCTAAAAATGCCACGGCGGTTGATTTTGCTTACGCTATTCATACTGATGTAGGAAATAGTTGTATAGCGTGTAAAGTTGACAACAAAATTGTATCTCTTTCGGGGGCGCTTACTAACGGTCAAATGGTTGAAATTATTACCGCTCCTGGCGCTAAACCAAACCCAGGGTGGTTAAGTTTTGTTATCACTAGTAAAGCGCGCAGCAATATTCGTCACTTTATTAAAAACCTACGGCGGGATGATGCGATTAATTTAGGGAAGCGACTACTTGAAAAGTCGCTTGGCAATCGTTCGTTAGATTCTATTGAAGAAAAATATTTCGATAAAGTCATCAAAGAAACTCATAAAGAAAGTTTTGATGATATCTTGGCTGAAATTGGTTTAGGGCAAACTGCGAGTGTGATCATTGCTCACAGACTTCAGCCTAATGAAGAAAGTGTAGCAAAAAAGAATAGCGATAGTAATCGACCTTTAGCGATAAAAGGCACCGAAGGAATGATGATTGAATACGCTAAATGTTGTCACCCTATCCCTGGTGATTCAATTGTTGGAACCATTAGTAGTGGTGGCGGCTTTATTTTGCATCAACAAGATTGTCGTAATATTGCCGATCATTCGAGTAAGTTAGATAAATATGTTCCAGTGCAATGGGAAAAAAATGTCGAAGGTGTTTTCCGAGTTGATCTGAAGATCGAGGTAGTTAATCGCCATGGGGTTTTGGCAAAAGTGACCAACCTAATAGCCGATGAAGGAGTTAATATTGTTAATATTGACATCAATGCCAATGACGGCGCGACTAATATTATGAGTTTTCTAATTGAATTAACCGGACGTTTACAGCTCGCAAATTTAATCCGTAAAATTAGAATGTTTGACTTTGTCATCAAAGTTGCGCGTAGTCGTTGATTGCTAATTTTCAATTCGTGTTTTTTATCTTTAACAAATAATTACAATAATTCTTTAACACTTTAATCTTCAATAATTAATCGAGAAAATCTTATGGCAAAAACAATTATTCAAACCGGTAACGCACCTGCCGCGATCGGAACTTATTCGCAAGCGGTTCGTAGTGGCAACACCGTTTATATTTCAGGTCAAATTCCGTTAGTTCCCGAATCAATGGAATTTATTTCTGATGAAATTGAAGCGCAAATTCATCAAGTGTTTAAGAATTTGTCAGCAATTACTGTCGCCGCTGGCGGAGACTTGAATCAAATCGCAAAGTTAAATATTTTCCTTACGGATTTATCTTGTTTTCCACTGGTTAATGAAATTATGGCTGAATATTTTCAAGAACCTTATCCCGCAAGAGCAGCGGTTGGAGTTAAACAGCTTCCTAAAGGCGCATTGGTAGAAATGGATGCGATCATGGATTTAGCTAGTTAATTTTTAGGTTCGTGTTAAAAAAGTCATTAGGAAAGTTAACATTGGAAAATCCAAGAAATAAAAAGATTATCGAACTTTTAGATCGTCGCCAAAACGATATAACCGTTTTTATGGATGAAGTTCATAAGCCGCATAATCTTGCTGCAATTGTTAGAACTTGTGACGCTATCGGGATTGGAGATGTTCATGCGGTTTATCCTAAAAGTGTGATCAGGGATTGTCATGGTACAGCCATGGGGAGTAATCGTTGGGTCACGACTCATACACATAAGGATTTATCATCTGGGCTTGCTCAAATGAAAAGTGAAAATAAACAAATTTTAGCTGCACATTTTTCAGATCGTGCCGTCGACTTTAGGGAGATTGATTATACAAAGCCAACCGCTATTTTGGTAGGCTCTGAAAAATTTGGGGTCAGCGAGCGAGCTGCGGAACTTGCAGACGAGCACATTTTGATCCCAATGTTAGGCATGGTTCAATCGCTCAATGTTTCTGTCGCAACGGCAATTATTCTATACGAGGCGCAAAGGCAAAGAGAGATCGCCGGATTTTATGACAAACGTCAGCTCGATGATTTAGTTTGTGAAAAACTTCGTTTTGAGTGGTTACATCCCGAAGTAAGAAAATTCTGTGATAAACATCATCTCCGTTATCCCGTATTGGACGACAATGGTGATATTCAGGATGATCTTTGGCACGAGTTACGTCAATCAGTGATTAGTTCTTAATATGCAAAATCAGAAATAAAATGCAAAGTCAAAACTCAGAACCGCAGATCCCCATTCTCGATCTGAGATCGGTTGACCTTTTTAAAAAATCACACCTTCTTTACTCATCCAGCTTTCCAGTATCGCAATTACCAGAGAGATTGCATGAATTACCTATCCGCACTCAGCCGATCAGTTTACTTGGCTCGTCATCAGAATTGCAAACTGCGACGGAGTTTTTAACTAGTAAAGGTTATACCATTGCAAACTCACAGGTCGCTTCGGATGAAAAATTTGCGCAATTTGAAAAATTTAATCGTCTGGGCTCTGGTGATAGTTATCAAAGGTTGTGGAAACCTGCGAAAATTGTGAGTCAGTTTGTAGATGAATATGCTGACAAATGCAAAAATAAATCTGCTTTAGACATCGCTTGTGGCGCGGGAAGAGATTCGGTTTATATGGCAATGCAGGGTTGGCAAGTGACAGCGGTGGATTACTTGCCTAGTGCGCTGAAAAAAGCTTCTGATTTAGCGATGCGCTGTAAACAGTCGATCAATACTCTCTTACTAGATTTGGAAAAAACAGAATTAGAAAATGAATGGGTGAAACTTCGGCATGCGGATCAATTGTATGGATGTGTGATTGTGGTTCGATATTTACATCGAGCTAATTTATCGCTAATAAGAGACATAATTGATATCGGTGGATTTATCGTTTATCAAACATTTATGCGTGGTTGTGAAAAGTTCGGACGTCCTAAAAATCCTAAATTCTTATTAGAGCAAGGAGAATTGGCTGAGACCTTTTCTGATTTTAATATTCTTGTTGATGAGATCGAACATTTAGAGGACGGACGTCCAACTAATCGTTTTATTGCGCAAAAAGTAGACTGAGAAGAATATTTAGTATTTGATCAATGCTATACTCATAAGGATTTACGGCAAGCCCTGTGGCTGTAAGATGAAACTGCTCAAGGTAAACATAACTGTAGTGACAATTTTGACGATAATATAAATGATAGGATCTGAAGTACATTATAGAGCGGTATTGTTTGCGGATATCTCCGGTAGCTCTGCTTTATATAAAAACAAAGGGAATAGCGAAGCTAAAACGATCGTCAGTCGTCTGCTGGATGAAATACAAAATATAACCACTGAGCATCGCGGTCAAGTCATAAAGACCATTGGTGATGAAGTGATGGTATGTTTCTCTTCAGGACAAGATAGTGTTGATGCGGCAACAGCAATTCAACAAAACTTTATGGCTTCTTATACCCAACACCATGTCATGGTGAGTATCGGGTGCTCTTATGGTGAAGTATTAATTGAAGATGGTGATCTTTTCGGCGAAACGGTTAATGATGCTGCATACTTAACTAAACTGGCGAAAGGTGGGCAAATATTATTATCCGAAGCTTTATTAAATGTACTAACTGTAACCCAAAAAGCCAATGCACGAGAGTTTGATCGAGTCGCTTTGAAAGGTGCACAGGAAAGTTCTGCTATTTTTCGACTATACTGGCAAGAGGGTAGTGGAGCGCACAACGAAACTCAGTTTCTATCGACGGGAATTGTTTTAGAACAAATTACTAAGCAAATATTAACAATAAAGTACGGTGAACAAGAAATTCTTATTGAGCCGAGCATGACGCCCTTTACTTTGGGGCGGAATATCGGCTCTTGCCAATTTGTTTTAGATAGTTCGCAAGTATCTCGTGAGCATTGCCATATTAACTATAATCGCGGTAAGTTTGTTTTAGTCGATCATTCAACCAATGGTTGCTACCTGAAGCCAGTTAATGGCATTGAGTTTTATTTGCGCCGAGAAGAATTTCCACTAATTGAAAATAGTTATCTATCTCTTGGTGTACCCACGCAAAATGCCGGAGAGCATTTGATCTATATTAACTATTTAAATGAGCAGTAATTTTGCCATACTAGATAACAATAAAAGGACTGGTTTATGAGACGTATTGCATTTTGGTCTCCAAAAGGTGGTGTCGGTAAAACAACTCTTGCGCTAAATTTTGCTGCTGCGGCTTATTATGCCGGGTATAAGGTTATCGTTTGCGATTTAGATCCGCAACAGTCAGCGGTTGATGTTTTTAGTGAAAATAAATTACCTTTTACGGTTGTTTCGAATCTTCCACAGGTTATGCCTAATGTTGATTTTCTAATTTGTGACTATTCGCCCAGTATTCAGCAGCTGCCAGTTGAAGAAACCATTATTTTGCCAATGCGCGCGAGTATACTTGATTTAAAAGCGGTTGGTCGCAGTACACGGTTGATCCGAGACAAGCGTATCATTAAATGTGTGAATGCGGTTGATACAAGGCGACAAGATGAGAGGATTCTGGCAATGAAACTTTATTCTGAAGGTGCTCACCTTATAAAAGATCGATCAATTTACGTTCGAAGTATGGGAAAAGGTCAAACGGTCTTTCAACAAAGCGCTTATGGTTCTAAAGATGCGCAAAATGAGATAAACCGGTTATTGCAAAGAGTGGCTCATCCTCAAGAATAAAAGCTTTATATTTGAACCTAAATTAATCCGGTAAATCACGAGAAATAGCATCAGCCCACACCTCTCCTAGCTATATGAAAAATTGACTTATCACTGGCAAGGTGACCATGTAATTTTTCGTTACGCTAATCACGGCATGGTCTAGCACTCTTTACACGAATTCAACTGATTATTTTAGATTGAAGTAGAAGAAGTCTAGCCAGAAACCCACTAGCATTTTAAATCTATCATAAAAAAAGGAAGCGTTAGCTTCCTTTTTTATTTACAGGGTATAAATACCTTGTTAGCAAATGCTATTTCTTTGCAGGTGCTTTTTTCTTAGCTTTTTTCTTAGCTTTTTTAGGCTTAGATGCAGCAGCAATTAATTTTGCTTCTAACTTAGCCGCAGCATTTGCTTGCTTAGCTTGTAAACGTGCAACCGCAGCAGCGTCTTTTTTAGCTGAAGCAGCCATTTTTGCACTTACAGCTTGCATTGCTTTTAGCATAGTTGTAGCCGCTTTTAGACCATCTTTAGCTGTTTTAACTTTAGCTTTCTGATCTTTGGCTTTTGCAGCAGCTTTAACTTTAGCTGCATTTGCAGTTTTAACAGCTTTTTTAGCAGCCGCAGTTTTCTTTTTAGCAGCAACGCCTTTTTTAGTAGCAACCGCTTTAGTAGCAGCACTTACTTTTGCAATGAGAGATTTCAAAGAACCTTCTGCTTTTTTAACACCAGCGTTAGCTTTGTCACATGCTGACTTAGCACTTGCTACTGCTTTATCAACACCCATAGATTTAGGAGCGGCTTTTTTTGCTGCTGCCTTTTTCTTAGGAGCGGCTTTTTTGGCTGCTACTTTCTTAGGAGCTGCTTTTTTAGGAGCTGCTGCTTTTTTAGGAGCTGCTTTTTTTGCTGCTACTTTAACTTTCTTTTTTACGCCACCTTTGGCCATGATTTTCTCCACTGTTTTTGAATGTAGTTAGTTCAGTCCGAAGTGTATAGCTGAAAGCAAAAAAATACAAAAAAAATATTGAAAATATGCAAAAAAAAGCGAATATTTTTTATTTTTTAACGAATTTTGCCATTATTTATCGATTAGTTGATCTTTTTTAAAAAAAAATCCAAATTTGCTTTGTTAAATTTTACAAAAAATAAATCAATAAATGGCTAACAATTATTTTTTTCTTTGCTTCTCTACCCAGCCAGTAATTGTTTTTGCAATGACAGTATCCTCTTCTTGAAGTTTTGAAGATGACAACATTCCGGTATTAAATCTCTGGAATTTTGATCGCCATAAGCGTTTTTTAAATGAAGTATTAAAAATATTGGTATTTTTTGTTGCGAGATGAAAGGAAAAGAGAGGATTTGTTTGTAGTGCAAAGATATCATCTAAATTATTCGAAACTCCATCAGGAAGTTGGGGCTGTAGAAAAACAATAGGGGTTAATTGTTTGTTGTCGAGACATTTTAAACTCCAATAAGCGGCATTTTGGTTGGCGATGATAATGGTCGGTAATTTTGCTATTTCGGTTTGTTCAAAAATGGCTTGATAGAGTAGTAAAAAGTAATCTTGATAATCTTGGCTATTTTTGAAAAAAAATAGCTCATTTTTACTATCAGTTTGTGTTTTATTGTTTGTTTCCTGTTGAGAGGTGTTTGCTTGTTCTTCTGGCGATGTTTTTCCATCCGTATCAGTCAAGTTGTCGGAATTTTCTTTTTCGCCGTTAGTTATTACTGGTTTTGGAAAATCTTCTTGGGCAATGTTGGGAATAAATAGATTCCATCCTAAATGAACCAATTGTTTAGCGAGTGGTTGGATGAGTCTTATATGTTCCGCATTTTCGCCTTGAGCGTGAAGTAATAATACATTGCCTCTTTCTTTTCGCCCTTTGCCGCGATGCCACAAAACTAAATGTTTATTTGATTTGACATCGATCCATAAAACATCGTCAGCTTTTGTGTTTTTTGATAATAATTCGATTGATGTGGAAAATTTAACGGAGAGCTTTTCAAGTGATCCTGCAGGAGTTGTTTCGGGTAGGTTTTGCTCTTCTTCTGCATTGATTGACCCGTTTAATAGCAGCCCAATAACCAGAATAAAAAAAACACGGATTTTTATTCTTAATCTTTTCATAATTTGGCACCTTATGGGTTTAAAGGTATTGAGCATTATCAATTGTGCGCTGAACGGCTAGGATAGATGATTTCCTTTTGAGTATGGCACATTTATTTGTGTATGGGAGTGGGAATAGAGTAACCAGAAGGCTTTTTTTGATAATGGGTTGCGCAAAATTAACCCCTTTTGGTAATTTAGACGTTTAGTAGTAGGCATTGGTATTAATTTGTGTATTTCGCTCTGGAACATGAAACATCTGCGATATGCGGTTTAGTTATAAGTTATTGCTATTGAAGCGTTTGAAATATTATTTGGTTTTAAGTAGATAATAGTTGTTGTTAAAAAATAAAATCAAAGGTTGCAAAAGATGTTGATTTCAAGTTCACTTGCCAAATGCGAACGAGATTAAATGACGAACAATTAATGCTTAAATACGCAAAAGGTGATGTATCAGCTTTTGAGTTACTTTATTTTAAGCATAAAGGTGGGTTATTTCGATATTGCTTGCGTCAATTTTCGAGTCGAGCGGTAGCCGAGGAGTGTTTTCAAGATATTTGGATGAAAGTGATCAATAACCGAA